>ERZ1027150.656-NODE-656-length-28425-cov-11.266443_pt1 | contig 28425 bp, 18 predicted proteins | sample MGYA00519276_ERZ1027150 | MGnify/ENA primary metagenome ERZ1027150 (study PRJEB26926, sample SAMN06164860) | human gut metagenome | biome: ENVO:00009003; feature: ENVO:2100002; material: ENVO:00002003 | host: Homo sapiens | place: USA | collected 2012 ... | reverse complement strand
GCTATGATGGTACCGTTTCATGCGCTACGATGGTACCGATTGACCGATACTATCACATCATTCGTGCGGTGGATAATATGATTGTGAGCTTGAACGTGAAGCGTAATGATGCGCAGAGCCGGGAAGAGCAGGCACAAAGTCGTGTGGCGGCTATCCCTACGAAGCAGCGCCAGATGCTTTCTATCGAGCGTCAGCAGAAAATCAAGGAGTCGTTGTATCTGTTCTTGCTGAACCGTCGTGAGGAGAATGCATTGTCTCAGGCTATGGTGGACAACAATGCGCGTGTGATTGACAATGCGGAGGCTACAGACTTTCCGATTTCTCCGAACCGCAACAAGATTTTGTTACTGGGATTTGTCATCGGTATCGCACTTCCAGGAACTGTATTCCTGATGATTCTGTTTATGGATACGCGGGTGCATAACCGTAAGGATATTGTAAAGGCTGTATCATTGCCGTTCTTGGGTGAGATTCCGTTGGATAAGAAGGTGGCTGAAAGACCTCATGTACGTGGAAGGCAGAATCTGTCGGTACAGGCACAGGGTGATGATATCGTATCGGAAGCTTTCCGTATCCTGCGGACCAATATGGGATTTATGGCGAAGAAAGACCGGACCATGCAGGTGATTACGTTCACTTCGTTTACTGTTGGATCGGGCAAGACCTTTATTTCCCGTAACCTGGCAATGAGTCTGGTGTATGCGAAGAAGAAAGTGATTGTGATGGACCTGGATATTCGTAAAGGTACGTTAAGCCGTCATTTTGGTAAACACGTGGCAGGTATGACAAACTTCCTGTCCGATAATACGGTAGGCATAGATGATATCATCCAGAAAACGGATTCGTTTGATATCATTGCTTCCGGAACGGTGGCTCCTAATCCGGCTGAACTGCTGATGGATGAGCGTTTGGATGAGCTGGTGGCAGAGTTGCGGAAGCGTTATGACTATATCATAGTTGATAACGTACCGGTAGGACTGGTGGCAGATGCTACGATTATTAATCGTATCGTAGATTTGACCGTCTTTGTGGTGCGTGCCGGAAAACTTGACCGCCGTATGTTGCCGGAAATTGAGCTGTTATATCAGGAGAAGAAACTCAATAATATGGCAATTGTATTGAATGGTGCCAGTCTGCATCATGGCTACGGTTATGGCTACGGTTACGGATATGGTTATGGCTATGGCTACGGTTACGGAGAAAAAAAGAAATAAAATAAAAATAGAAAACGAGAATGTTTAATCAATAAAGAAAGAGAGGCTTTTTATGAAGAAAAAAAAGTATGAGGCTCCACAGACCAGGTACTTGGAGGTGGAGTTGGAACAAGGTTTTATGCTTAAGGCTTCTGTGTTTGAAGATGGAACAGAGAATGCAGATGGCGTGACTATCGAAAAGCATGGATTTGCCGATCCAGAGAAGGCATGGGAAGGAGATTATACAAATGATGGATGGGAGTAATAAATAAGTAAACTATGAAACATAGAATATTTACAATAGGCGTAGCTTTGGCAGCCATTTTATCAGGATGCTCTGATGAAATTGAAAACGGTGGAGTAAAGAATCCCGTACAAGAAGGAGATGAAGTATTGTTCGGAACTTCTTTAGTTAATGAGCCTGCTTCAAGAACCGAATATGGTAATCGAGATGAAGAAGGAGTACCGGTGCACTGGGTTGAGGGCGATGAGATAGCCATATTCTGTAAGGAAACCTCGCAGCCTGCCAATCACTTGGTGAATTATAAAATAAAGCCAAATCAAAGTGATCCTACAAAGGCCAGTGAAGTAATGAAAATAGATCCGAATGCGGCAGGTCTGCAGTGGGGTAAGGAAGATGTGCACCATTTTTATGCTTTCTATCCGGCTGATAGAGTGAATGGAGCTGATGCTGATGACCAGCAGGGTACTATTTCTGCTAGTATCCCTGTGAATCAGCAGCCTGTGGGATGGCGTACAGGTCCTATTATATCCCAAGACCCGAGTGTGAATAAACGAACGACAACTTTTGCATTGCCTAATATGGACTATGCATATATGTATGCATATAATAAGGTAAGCAAGAATGATGTAGAAGAGGGTACAGGTAAGGTGAACTTGATTTTTCATAATCTGGTGACAGTACTTGATATTACTATTCCTGCTCCTAAGGATGGTTCTACGGTTACGGTAACAGACGTTACTGTAAGAGCGGTGGATGGTGGCAACACAGTATTGACTGGTGATTTTGAATGCTATATTCGTGGGGCAGGAGAAACTACTTTCCCTGAATGTAAACCAGTGGGTGATATGGGGCAGGTTAGAAATGTAATTAATATACCTTGTTATGACCAGGCAACAGGTAAATTTATAAAATTGGGTGATGATGAAGAGTTCTTGAATGTAAAAGCATATCTTATTCCGGATAATGTTCATCAAATCCAGCCACGTACACTTCAGATTGCAGTAAGTACTTTGAATGGGGGAGAAAAAAAACGTACTTTGGCTACTGCATCAATTACGCCTCATAAGATAAACCGCGTTCTTTTGCCAGCTGTAGTACCTGGTGGTACTAACTATTGGATGAGTGACCTGGATCCGAAGATTTATGTGTCTGAGCTTTCTATCCCGGGTAGCAAGTTCTCTGTATTGACAAAAGAAAATGGAGCAGCTAATATTTATCAGAACGCTACAATCGAAGAACAATTCATGGATGGAGTTCGTGCGTTTATTTTCCAAACGTCTGCTAAAGGATCTAATAGCAATGGTGGTTATAGACCAAATAAAAATAGTTTTAGAGGTGATATAAAAGTTGTATCAGAAGGCGCTAATAAAGAGGTTATGTCATTAGAGGAAGCTGTTAAAAAAATTGCTTCATATTTGGATAAGTGTCAGAAAGCTGGAAAACTTAATGAGTTTGCATTTCTTATGTTGACTTATGCAACTGGTGGAAGTTCTGATGATGGATCAGGATACTGGGGCGGTTGGGGAAATCCAGGTTGGCATTGGGAGAGAGAGCCTCGTAGTGCAGAGCAAACCTGGATAAATCTGTTGCGTGATAAAGTTAACGAATTAGCAAACGACCCTCAATATCGTATATATACCGATGAGATTACACCTAATACAACTATAGAAGATTTAGGAGGTCATATTATCTTAAAGGTTAATTATAACTCAGAAGATATGCTTAAGTATTACACTGATCCTAAATCATTTGTTTATGGTGCTTCTGATGTCAAAACAACTGCTCCTATGATGTTTACTTATTGGGGATTTGCAACCGGACCAGAGAAAGGTAGCTGGACTTATCAAGATAATAATGGTGGTATGCCTATGGATTGGGAGGTACCTGTATGGTATGCTAATTCAACAGCACAATTGAGATGGTATTATCAGGAGGTTACCAGCGTCGGAAGAAACCAGGAAGCGACTAAGCTGCAAAAAGAGGAGGGTATTAAACATTTGTTCCAAGAGAGTGTTGATTTGTATAAGAATGATAATGCTCATAAGACATGGTTTATGAACGACCTTGGTGGATACTATTCTGATGGATATGATATCAATAACAGAGGTACTGGTATTGAAGCATTGGCTATTGATATGAATAATCTGGGTGTTCAGGAACTTCAGAAGAGAACAGAAAATGCCGGACTGGGATTGATTTTCATGAACTTTGCAGATAAACGAGAAAACTCTGGTACTAAGTATAAGAGCGATTATTTGATTCAGACAATTATCATGAACAACAGAAAGTTCCAGTTGCGTAAGGAAGGTGATTCGCAAAATACCCGTACAGAATACGTAACTCGTCTTTCTGCAGGTGAAGGTTGGGATGAATAAATTCTAAAGGATATCCCACTCCTCAAATAGGGGAATGGGATATGAATCCGAAGAATAAAAAACTAAATAATATAACTATGATGAAGAAAACGTTAATGGCGGCTTTAGCCTTGTTTGCGGCCGGTTCTGTTTGGGCTCAGACTGAGCAGAATAAAGACATTACAGAAACTGTGGAATATAGCACAGATAAGTATAAGGTAGAAACCAATTCATTCTGGAGCAACTGGTTCATTAGTGCAGGCTTGGGCGGCCAGGTATATTTGGGTGACCACGACAAGCAGCGTAAGTTCGGTGAACGCATTTCTCCGGCACTGGATATCGCAGTGGGTAAATGGTTTACTCCGGGTATCGGTGTGCGTTTGATGTACAGCGGTCTGAACTTTAAAGGTGCTACTCAGTACGGACCTGATGAAATTTATTCTAACGGACAGCATATCGATGGCAAGTGGGAAACTGCTTGGTTGAACGAACAGAAATTCAAATTCATCAACTTCCATGCAGATGTACTGTTCAACTTGTCAAATCTGTTCTGCGGTTATAATGAAAAGCGGGTTTACAACTGCAGTCCTTACTTCGGTCTGGGTATTGCACGTGTAACCAGCAAGCCTAAGAATACAGAAATTACTGGTCATCTGGGTATCATGAACTCTTTCCGTCTGAGTTCTGCATGGGACTTGAATCTGGATCTGAGAGGTTCTTTGACTAACGACCAGTTCGACGGTGAAATCGGAGGTAAAGGTGGTGAAGGTATGTTCGCTCTTACTGCCGGTGTGACTTACAAGATCAAACCGCGTGGCTGGGACCGCAGCAAGACTATCCTGCGTGTGGACAACGGTGCTATCAATGCATTGCGTGACGAACTCGACCGTGCAAATGCTGAAAATGCACGCCTGCAGCGTGCTATCAACGAAAGCAATCGTCAGGAACCTGCCAAGAAGGTGGTTGCTTCTAACCTGATTGTCTTCCAGATTGGCAAGTCTAAGTTGTCTAACGAAGCACGTGTGAACTTGAAGATGATGGCTGAAGCTATCAAGGCTTCTGATCCGAATGCAGTTTACACAATTACTGGTTATGCAGATGCCGGTACAGGTAGCAAGAAGCTGAACGAACGCTTGAGTAAGAAACGTGCTGAGGCTGTATACGACTGCCTGGTTAACGAATTCGGCGTTTCTGCTTCTCAGTTGCGTATCGACTATAAGGGTGGTGTAGACAATATGTTCTACGATGATCCTCGTCTGAGCCGTGCCGCAATTACTCGCAGCAACTAATCAGCATTTGTCTGTCGGTATTTTCTGACGGATAAAGGGTTTATATAATGAAAAAAGTTCTATTTTTGCCTGTGTGCTACAGGCGGAAATAGAACTTTTTTTGTATAACTTTGTTATATGTGGAAAGGTTTCACGGATAGAGTGATATGAGGATGCCGGTGGAATGTTTTGTTTGAAAGTAAACTTGAAAGTGTCGGATCATGATAGATTTGCTGAAAGGAAATAAAGAGATACGTGTCAGGGATTGTGCCGTATGGCTTTGGAATGCGTCAAGGGGCTTCCGGCTGCCGGTGGTATTCATCGCACTGATTGGGATGGGGCAGGTGGCTGCTTCCCTGTTTTTCGTGTGGGTGTGCAAGCATCTGATTGATATCGCTACGCATCATTCGGACGACCGGCTGCAGTGGTTTATTGCCGCACTGATAGGGTGTCTGCTGTTGCAGCTTGTTTTCTCGGTGACGAATATGCGCCTGGGTACGAAGGTGGAGATCGCTTTCCGCAACAACCTCCGTCACCGTCTGTTCAATCATGTGATGGAGAGCCGGTGGATGGGAAAGGAAGTGCTGCACACAGGAGATATGCTGAATCGGCTGGTGGAGGATGTGCCTACCATTACAACGGCAATCTGCCGGAATATTCCTTCTGCAGTGGCTACGGTTGTTCAGCTGTTGGGGGCTTTGGTGTTTCTTTCCCGGATGGATATGCGCCTGGCGGGAATTGTCCTGCTCATTATGCCCGTGGCCTTGCTGCTGAGCCGGCGGTATGTACGGAAGATGCGCAAGTTGTCGAGAGAGATACGCGATACGGACAGTCGGGTGCAGAGTCACCTGCAGGAGCATTTGCAGCATCGTAATCTTATCCGTGCCATGGAATATACGGCGTATTCCAACAATGCGCTGGCATCCTTGCAGTCGGACTTGCAGGCGAAGGTGATGCGACGGACGGATTTCTCGGTCTTTTCACGTTCGGTCATCCAACTGGGCTTTTCGGCTGGTTATGTGGCGGCTTTTCTGTGGGGAGTGTTCGGTATTTATTACGGTACGGTTACCTTTGGTATGATGACGGCTTTTCTGCAGCTGGTGGCTCAGGTGCAGCGTCCCATTGTCGACCTGGGGCGTCAGATTCCGGCCTTTATACAGGTGTTTACTTCTACTGAGCGCTTGTCGGAGCTGTCTTCGCTCGACCTGGAGCAGAAGGGGGAAGCGATTATGCTCGAATCTCCGGTGGGGGTCCGTCTGGAAGAGGTGAGTTTTGCCTATCCCGAAGGAAGACGCAGTGTCTTGCAGCATTTTTCACATGATTTTCTGCCGGGCAGTCTGACGGCCGTAGTAGGCGAGACGGGGGTCGGAAAGAGTACGCTGATCCGGCTGATTCTGGCTCTGCTGTCGCCGGTAGAGGGGAAGGTGGTGTTCTACAACGGTAATCGTACGGTAGAGGCTTCTTCGCGTACCCGTTGCAATATCTCTTATGTGCCTCAGGGAAATACGCTGGTCAGTGGAACTATCCGTGATAATCTGCTGCTGGGAAATCCGGATGCGGGTGAGGAGGAGCTGAAGGCGGCGCTGCATACGGCGGCAGCGGATTTTGTGTGGGAACTGCCGGAAGGTCTGAATACGCTTTGCGGGGAGCAGGGGGCGGGATTGAGTGAGGGGCAGGCACAGCGCATTGCCATTGCGCGCGGACTGTTGCGCCCTGGAAATGTACTGCTGCTCGATGAGCCGAGTTCTTCGCTCGATGAGGATACGGAACGGAAACTGCTAGAGCGGTTGTCGAAACAGATGCAGGGGAAGACCTTGATTATGATTACGCACCGGGAGACCATTGCGCAGCTTTGTTCGTCGGTGGTGCGTTTGAAGAAAGAAGTATGTGAGTGATTTTACGATATATGAACTGATAAAATATTGGGTATGGAAACTGTAATTCCTTATGCACTGTTGTGCTTTACTTCGTTTTTTACGCTGACAAATCCGCTGGGTACGATGCCTGTGTTTCTGACCATGACGAATGGACTGGACGAGGAGGAGCGGAGGCATATTGTCAAACGGGCTACCATTATCTCGTTTATTATTCTGATTTCGTTTACGTTCTGCGGACAGTTCTTGTTTAAGTTCTTCGGAATATCGACCAATGGCTTCCGTATCGCTGCGGGAATCATTATCCTGAAAATTGGATACGATATGCTGCAGGCGCGTTATACTAATACGAAACTGAAGGATGAGGAAATCAAGGCGTATGCCAATGATATTTCGATTACGCCGCTTTCCATACCGATGTTGTGCGGACCGGGAGCGATTGCCAACGGGATTATCCTGATGGACGATGCGCAGACCTGGGAGTTGAAGGTGACACTGGTAACGGTGATTGCGGTGGTGTATGTGCTGACATTCTTTATTCTCCGGCTTTCTACCCGTCTGGTAACGGTGATGGGAGAGACGGGAAACAACGTGATGATGCGTCTCATGGGACTTATTCTGATGGTGATTGCCGTAGAGTGTTTCGTGGGAGGCATGAAACCGATTCTGATTGATATTATCCAAAGCAGCGGAATGTAAGCGCGGTCTTGGGGTGTGACATAATGATTTTGCTCGGCTAATGGTTTGGTTAGTTGGCAAAATGGAGAAAGAGGGCTTTGCTCTCTTTCTTTTTGTTTATATGTGTACGTTTTTAAGAGAATAAAGTCATTATTGTGGTCGTATGTAAAATGCATTTGTAGAATTTGGTTTCTTTTTGTTAAAATGAAATTCTGGTTATAAACTTATTTTAAATGTTTTTTAGTCTGGTCTTTGTTGATATATTTCTGTTTTTTAGCATGTTAATATGAAAAAATGAATGAAAAATGGTTTTATATCTAATAAATTATATATATTTGTCCTAGTTGAATTGCAATAATTGAAGTGTTTGGATATTACTATGAAAAAATAATAGGGGGAATAATCTACTGCTTATTGTATTTTATTTCGTTTATATTTGTGAAAATTAATAGTTAATTGAGTGAGTGTTTTATGAAAAGAAAGTTTATGTTGTTTTGTGCCTGCCTATTGATCAATATAGGTTGGGCCATTGCTCAGTCATCTGAGATTTCAGGTGTAGTGCTCTCTGCCGAGAACGGAGAGCCTGTAGTAGGAGCATCGATTTTAGTGGAGGGAACTACCGTCGGAACAATCACAGACATTGACGGAAAGTTTACTCTGAAAGTAAACAAAGGAGGGAAGTTGCAGATTAGCTACATCGGCATGAAAACGAAATCGTTGACTGCCAAAAACAATATGGTAGTGAAGCTGGAGTCTGACTCCGAGTTGCTGGAAGAGGTCGTGGTAACGGGTATGCAGCGCATGGACAAGCGTTTGTTCTCTGGAGCTGCCACGCAGATTTCAGGTGAGAATGTGAAAATGGACGGTCTGGCTGATATCAGCCGGGGACTGGAGGGTAAGGCTGCCGGTGTATCGGTACAGAATGTATCGGGTACTTTCGGTACTGCTCCGAAAATCCGTGTGCGTGGTGCTACCTCTATTTATGGTAGCTCCAAGCCGTTGTGGGTAGTTGACGGTGTCATTATGGAGGATGCGGTTGAGGTGAGTGCCGATCAGCTTTCTTCGGGTGATGCGGAGACGCTGATCAGTTCGGCCATTGCCGGTCTGAATGCGGATGATATCGAGAGCTTCCAGATTTTGAAGGACGGTTCGGCTACTTCTATTTATGGTGCACGCGCGATGGCGGGTGTGATTGTGGTGACTACCAAGAAAGGTAAGTCGGGAGTCAGCAAGGTAAATTATACCGGTGAATTTACGACCCGTCTTGTGCCTAGTTACAATGATTTCAATATCATGAACTCTCAGGAGCAGATGGGAGTTTATAAACAGATGGAACAGAAGGGATGGCTGAACTTCTCAGAAACCATCCGTGCGGCTGAGAGTGGTGTGTACGGTAAAATGTATCAGTTGATGAATACGTTTGATCCGGTTACCGGACTGCCTCTGTTGTGGAATACGGAAGAAAGCAAGGCGCAGTATCTCAGACAGGCTGAAATGAGAAATACGGACTGGTTTGATGAACTGTTTTCTCCGAGCCTTAGCCAGAATCATTCGGTAAGCTTGAGTGGGGGTACGGATAAGTCTTCTTATTATGCTTCTTTGAGTGCGATGTATGATCCGGGATGGTATAAGAAGAGTGGAGTAGAACGTTATACTGCAAATATCAATACTTCATACAATATCTCAAAATGGTTGAGCTTCAATATGATTGCGAATGCTTCTTATCGTAAGCAGGAGGCTCCGGGTACTTTGGGACAGGAAGTGGATGTAGTAAGTGGTGAGGTAAAGCGTGACTTTGATATCAACCCGTATTCGTATGCGTTGAATACTTCACGTACACTCGATCCTCAGGAGTATTACACCAGTAATTATGCTCCGTTCAATATCCTGAATGAGTTGGACAATAACTATATTGACCTGAATATTGTGGATGTGAAGTTTCAGGGAGAATTGAAATGGAAACCGATTACCGGTCTGGAATTTGCTGCACTGGGAGCGGTGAAGTATCAGGGTACTTCACAGGAACATAAGATTAAGGATAATTCGAACCAGGCTGAGGCTTATCGTGCCGGATTGGATGACAAGACTATCATGGATAAGAATCCTTTCCTTTATCAGAATCCGGATAACCCGTATGCATTGCCGATTACGGTATTGCCGGAAGGTGGTATCTACAGAAGGGCGGATTATAAGATGTTGAGCTATGACTTCCGTGGAACGGTGAACTGGAACAAGGTGTTTGATGAGGTGCATCTGACCAACTGGTTCGGTGGTATGGAGGTCAATTCAATCGACCGTACGAAAGCGAACTTCCAGGGATGGGGATTGCAGTATGCTAATGGAGAGACTCCGTATTATGTATATGAGTATTTTAAGCGGGGTATCGAACAGGGTGACCAGTATTTCGGTCTGAATAACTCGAAAGTGCGCAGTGTGGCTTTCTTTGCGAATGTCAACTACTCGTATGCCGGACGGTATTCTTTGAATGGAACCGTGCGTTACGAAGGTACTAACCGCATGGGTAAGAGCCGCAGTTCTCGCTGGTTGCCTACATGGAACGTGTCAGGAGCATGGAACGTACACGAAGAGAAGTTCTTCTCTGCACTTGAGCCGGCTTTGTCTCACCTGACATTCAAGGCTTCTTATTCGTTGACAGCCGACCGTGGTCCGGCGGATGTGACTAACTCAAAGGTGATTATCAACAGCTATATTCCGTTCCGTCCGTTTACGGGTATCCAGGAACCGGGATTGAGAATCATCGACCTGGAAAACAGTGAGTTGACTTATGAAAAGAAGCATGAGTTGAACTTGGGTGTGGATATGGGGTTCTTGAATAACCGCATCAACTTTGCCATGGACTGGTATACTCGTAATAATTATGATTTGATCGGTGCCGTAAATACGCAGGGAGTGGGCGGTACGATTCTGAAACTGGCCAATGTGGCTTCTATGAAATCACACGGTGTGGAATTTACGCTGTCTACTCATAATATCAAGAGCAAGAACTTTAACTGGAATACCGACTTTATTTTCTCAAAGGCTGTGAATGAGGTTACCGATCTGCAGCAGAATGCGAATGTAATGGATTTGGTTGCAGGTGTGGGATTTGCAAAACAGGGTTATCCGGTAAGAGGTTTGTTCTCTATTCCGTTTGAAAAGCTGGACGAAAACGGTATTCCTGTACTGAGAAATGAGTCAGGACAGTTGTCAAGTACCAGCTTCAATTTCCAGGAACGTGACAATACGGATTTCCTGATTTATGAAGGTCCGACCGATCCGACAATTACAGGTAGTTTTGGTAACGTGTTTACATATAAGGGATTCCGTCTGAATGTATTTATGACTTATTCGTTCGGTAATGTGGTACGTCTGAATCCGGTATTCAATGCGAAGTATTCAGACTTGAGTGCCATGACCCGTGAGTTTAAAAACCGTTGGACATTGCCGGGTGACGAAAATGTAACGAATATTCCGGCCATCATGTCTGCACGTATGTATAACGAACTCCGTGATTATGCATATGCTTACAATGCATACAATTATTCAAATGTACGCGTAGCTAAAGGTGATTTCATTCGTCTGAAAGAGGTTTCTTTGTCGTATGATTTCCCGAAGAGCTGGGTTAAGCCGTTGCTGTTGTCTAACCTGTCTTTGAAAGTACAGGCTACCAACTTGTTCCTGCTGTATGCCGACAAGAAATTGAACGGACAGGATCCTGAGTTCTTCAATGCCGGTGGTGTTGCTTCTCCGGTTCCTCGTCAGTTTACAGTTACTTTGAGATTGGGATTGTAATAACAAACATTTGTAAATTCGTTGACTATGAAACTTTCTAATAAATATATTTGGGGACTCTTGTTCATGGGGGCATCTGTAGGACTTACCGGATGCAATGATTTTCTGGATGTGATGCCTGATCAGCGTACGGAGGTAACTCCCGAGAATGCGGATTATCTGCTGGTTTCGGCTTATCCGAATTGTATGCCTTTGGAAATCTTTGAAATGTATAGTGATAATGCGGATGCCTATCCTAACCGGTTTTCTGAAATGGATATGCTGCAGGGAGATTTGTTCTGGTGGAAAGATACTTCTCAGAACGGTACAGATTCTCCGGCCTTTCTTTGGGAATCGTGCTATCATGCCATTGCGGCAGCCAATCAGGTATTGGATATGGTTGAACGGAATGGAAATCCTGCCAATCTGGCTTCTTTGAAGGGAGAGGCTTTGTTATGCCGGGCGTTCAATCATTTTGTACTGGCTACTACTTTCTGTAAGGCATATTCTCAGTCGGCAGAGACTGATTTGGGTATTCCGTACATGACTTATCTGGAAACAACTGTTTCACCGAGCTATGAGAGAGGTACGCTGAAAGAGACTTATGAGATGATTGAGAAGGATTTGCTGGAAGGTATTCCTTTGCTTGACGACAGCCGTTACAAGCAGGCTAAATATCATTTTACCAGAAATGCGGCTTATGCATTGGCTGCACGCTTTTATCTGAATTATACTCAGCCTGATTTGTCGAACTATGATAAGGTGATTGACTATGCTACAAGGGTATTGGGTGATAATCCGTCAGTGAACTTGCGTAACTGGGAAGCTATCGGCAAGTTATCATTGAACGGAGAAGTCCAGCCGAATGAATACATTAATGTAGAGAGTCCGGCTAATATCCTGCTTATCAGTTATCACTCTTATTGGGGCTATGTAAGCGGTCCTTATGGATTGGGAGAACGTTATGCACACGGACCTAAGCTTTCGTATGAGACCAACCGTTCCAACGGTCCTTGGGGAAATTATGATCCGTCGTATAATGTGTATTATACCGATGTATGGAGCAACTCTTCTGCCTTGCCTACTAAGGTGATTTCAATGAAGGTGGCTCAGTATAAGCAGGTGGTCGATCCGGTGGCCGGTACGATTAACGGTTATTGTGTCAATGCGGCACTGACAATGGATGAACTGTTGCTTTCTCGTGCTGAGGCGTATGCGGTAAAACAGAATTATGAGAATGCTGTAGCCGACTTGAACGCGTGGATGTTTGCATATACGAATCAGGAAATACCTATGACGGTAGAAAGCATTGATAATTTCTATGGCAGACTGGAATATTATCAGCCGTTGCAGCCGACGGTGAAGAAGGAATTGCATCCGCAGTTTGCAATCGTCAGCGAGGTGCAGGAAAACATACTGCACGCGGTGTTGCACGCACGCCGTATTACCACTTTGTATGAAGGACTCAGATGGTTGGATATCAAACGGTTCGGTATTACCATTTATCGCCGTTTCATGCGTGATGACGGTAAGATTGATATTATGGATATGATGAAGGCAGATGACGAACGTCGGGCTATTCAGCTTCCTAGTGATGTGATTACTGCCGGTATGAAACCTAACCCAAGAAATTAAGGAGGATGACGTATGAAAAAAATATTTGTTTATAGTTGGCTTGTCTTTTTTGCAATGGTGGGTCTGTCTGCCTGCAATAATGAAGAGAACGAGGTGGATACAGCAAACAGTATCTTTGCAGGAGATCTGGTTCCTGGGGAGATGAATGAATTTGATAAATGGTTGCTGGAGAACTATATCTATACTTACAATATTCAGGTAAAGTACAGATTGGACGATAATGAGACGGATGTGAAGTATGATCTGGTTCCGGCTGATTACGATAAGGCGTTTGCCCTGGCCAAGATAGTCAAGTATCTGTGGATGGAGGCTTACGATGAAGTCTGGGGCTTGCAGACTACCCGTGTATATGTTCCGAAGTTGATTCAGATGGTCGGTAATGTGGCTTATACTGAATCGGGCATGATTCTGGGACAGGCAGAACAGGGAATGAAGGTTACGCTTTTTAAAGTAAATGACTTGGATCTGGATAATTTGAATGTGGATGAGTTGAATGAATTTTATTTCAAGACAATGCATCATGAATTTACTCACATTCTGAATCAGCGTAAGCCGTATGATGTAAATTATGACCTGATTACGGAATCGGATTATGTGGGATCCGACTGGTACCGGATTCCTGTTCCGGAAGCGCTGAAGAAGGGATTTATTTCAAATTATGCAATGGACCGTGGTTCGGAGGATTTTGCCGAGATGATGTCTATTTATGTAACCAGTACGGCAGATGTTTGGGAGAATTATCTGAAAATGGCAGAACCTGATAAGGATAGTCCGGATTATAACCCGAATGTGAACGGCAGGGCTATTATTGAGAAGAAGTTTGCTATTGTGTACAAGTACATGAAGGAATCTTGGAATGTAGATTTGGATGAACTCCGTGCTGTAGTGCAGCGCCGGCAGGCTGATTTCCCGATGTTGTTCAATGATTAAAATGGATGAGGTATGAAAAAAATTGTATTATATGGTTTAATGGCTTGTATTACATGGAGTATGCAGTCATGTCTTTTCAGTGAAGATGATTTGTTCGAGGTTTCTTCCGCTGAAAGGGAAAATGCGGCAGTAGAAGAATTGAGCCAGGTGCTGGTCAGTTCGGAAGGAGGATGGAAATTGGGATATCGTTATGGTGGTTCATCTGGAGACGGTGGAGCTGCAAATATCTTTCTGAAGTTTACCGAAACAGAGGTGGAAATGGCTTCTGATTTTCAGACATCTTCCTATACTGCGGGGGATGTGACGTCAAGCCGCTACTCGATTCAGTCTTATCAGGGTACCATGCTGACTTTCGACTCGTATAATCCTATTCTGCATTCATTCTGCCAGCCTAACAGTTATATGGATCCGGGATATGAGGGGGATTATGAATTCATCGTCCGTTCTGTATCTGAGAATGAAATCATTCTGACGGGTAAAAAGTATGGGGTAGAGATGGCACTGACCCGTCTGGAACCGGCTACCGACTGGAAGGGGTACCTGACGGCTGCGGCAACTATTGATGTGGAGTCGGATTTCACCGCATTCAATATGTTGGTAAACGGAAAGAATATCGGAAAAATTCAAAGAAACGGAAGAGTGTTCATTCTTGCTTCACAGGATGAGTTTGGAACGGTTTCTTATACATATGTTCCTTTTATCTTTACCGATAAGGGAATCAGCCTGATTCATCCTTTGGCTGTCGGCGAGGTAATGGTGCAGAATTTTACATGGGACTTCAAGTCGAATTCATTTATCTGTACGGATAGTGGTGTGGATGTGAAATGGGTGTTCGAGCGTCCTGCAAAATTTGACCTGTATGTGGGTAAGTATAATATCCAGGCAGGCAGACAGCGCATTCCTGTGGAAATAAAGGTGAAGAAGGATGGTAAGAGCTATCAGCTTGTAATACCGTACTCAAGCTGGACGATGGAGATGGAATTGTATTACGATACCGACCGTGATGATATCTCGGTGGCAGGTCAGGTGGTCGGTTCTTATAATGGATTCCCGGTTAATCTGTATCCGGGCTCTGCTTCGGGTAATTTCTATGCCGATTTGAACAGTGTCTTTGAAGGACATACGGTAGAGAATGGTGAATCTATTGAAATCTCCTTTACCAATAATCCGTATTCGGCAGGAGCTGGCATGTACGACTGGCTGTTTATCTATGAGAATGGTGGTTACCGGGCCGCAGCTATTTGGGAAAATCCGGTATTTGTGAAAGTGTCAGAATGATAAAATGTGTATTATGAAACGAAGTCTTTTTTATATTTGGATATTATGCATTTGTTGTGCATGGGTAGCTTGTAGCGAAGAGGATTCTCCGGTGTATGATTCAACGTTGAGGGTCGTTGCGGTAGAAGGTATTAATTTCCAGCCTGACGGCGGATGGGGGAGTATTACCGTAGAGGCTACAGGTGTCGTGGAGGCGTCATCAGATAAGGAGTGGTGTACGTTTAACATAGAGGGAAATACGGTGAATGTGCATACAGAGCACTTCACTGGAATGTCTAGTCGTACGGCTGCCATTACTATTAATGCCGATGGTAAGAGTGTTACGGTTCCTGTAGTGCAGGAGGGACTGGTGGTAAGCGTGGATGAGTATGATTTGTATCACTGGTTTGATTATTCGGGAGGAAGTTTCTCTTATTCGTTTAAGGCAAACTGTACATACGATGTGTCTTTGTCGGCTGATGCGGCATCATGGGTTTCCTATGAGATGGATGAGGAGGATCATTCGTTGAATGTTACCGTAAAGCCTAATGAAAGCGGTACACCTCGTGGAGCGGTGATAAGTATTTTCACTTCTACCAAGGAAATTAAATTGCAGATTTCTCAGGTGGAAGTTGCCGAAGAGATGATAGAGGGTGTATGGAACTGTGCTTATTATTCTATGGGACTGGCTGGTGACGACGGAGCACCGGTGCCTGTAGCGCTTGATGTTCCTATACAGAAAATGCAGACCGAACATCTTTATGCGCTTCCGGTATTGACTTTGCAGAATGTTTTTCTGCCGATGTCGTTCGAAAATGGTCTTTTGAAGATTACTGCGGGTCAGAAAGTGGGAACCATCCAAGGTTTTAATCTGGTGACTTTGTATAGTTCAGAAGGTGGGGCTTTGTTCTTGGAGGGTGACATTGTAGGAGTTCCGATGTATGAGGATGGAAAAGTGGTCTATAAGTTTGGCCGCTCCAGAGCTGCTTCGGGAGGTAGTGCTGTGGCTGACATGATTTTGGGAGCTTTCCAAGGATCTACTTATGCTGGTTGGGTAGAACAGATTTTGAATTTGTCTCTGACTAAGGATTTATAAGATACAGAAACTTGATGACTGAATAAGAATTATTCTCTCTTATAAAGTTTACTATATTCGCGCAGTCGGCTTTGTGAAAAGTCGGCTGCGTACTTTTTATGTCTATGTCCGAAGAGGCGGACTGGTCTGATGGCAACCGGGGGGGGGAAGGTGGATGGAGGGAAATGGCTGGGCATCTGAGAATATGCCGGTGATCCAGTGAAGGCTGTTGGGTCAGTAAAGGATTACTGGTTTCCTGCTGCAGTAGAAAGGAAAGGGAATAAAAAAGCGAATCCCCCGGTTTACATCCCGTAAACCGGAGGATTCTTGCAGTTGGTTTTTATAAGTGATTGCGCAACCGGAGGCCGGTTGCTGTTTTTAAGAGATTATTTCTTGTTCTCGATATCCAGTTTGCGTTTCAGCGCTTCCAGATAGTAGTAGTCTGCATAGTTCAGAGGCACGTCGATTTCGTTGTTGTGAGGAATACTTCCTACACTGTGCATCAGGATAAAACGTCCGTTTTCGCCCAGAGCGGCAGTATAGTCAGGCGATGCCAGTGATTCCATGATCTTGTCGGCATATTCCTTGTAAGAAGCGGCATCCGGCAAGTTGTAAGTGCTGATTTCATACAGTGCAGAAGCAATGACAGCAGCCGAAGAAGCATCTCTCGGTTCGTTCGGAATGTTCGGTGCATCCATGTCCCAGTAAGGAACCAGGTCGGCCGGCATTCTCTTGTGGTCCTTCATGAAGTTGAAGGTCTTCAGTGCCTGGTCCAGGTACTTCTTGTCACCGGTTTCACGATAACATACGCTGTATCCGTAGATAGCCCATCCCTGTCCGCGAGACCAGGCTGATTCGTGTGCATATCCCTGAGCGGTGTGGCGGTTGCGTACGCTTCCGTCTTTCAGACTGTAGTCAATTACGTGGTAGCAGCTTCCGTCTTCTCTGAAGTGTTCCTGCAGGGTTCTGTCGGCATGTGCTACGGCTACCTTATAATAAGTAGAGTCGCCTGAGAGCTTGGTTGCTTCGAACAGGAGTTCCAGGTTCATCATGTTGTCGATGATTACCGGGCATTCCCAGCCTCTCTGTGACTGCCATCCTTTGTCTACGTTCCAGCTCTGGATGATACCGGCTTTTTCACGGAAACGTGTGCAGAGTGACTTCGCAGCTTCAATCATTACATCCTTGTAGGCTTCCTTGTGGCTCAGACGGAGACCGTTACCGTAGCTGCAGTTTACAATGAAACCGATATCGTGGTGCCATGTCAGGGTCTTGGCCGAATCCAGGGCTTCAGTATATTTCTGTGCCAGCGGAATCAGGGTAGAATCGTTGGTCAGTTCATACAGATACCATACGTTGCCAGGGAAGAATCCGCTTCTCCAGTCTTCGTATCCGCAGTAGAATACCTTACCTTCCGGAGTCAGTGTCACCGGATTCAGGATTTTTCCGCTTGCTTCGATTGTGTCGATTTCCAGACCAATCTGTTTTCTTGCGTTTTCAATAGCTTTTTCACTCCAAGTCTTTTCCACTTCCTGTGATTTCTGTGATGTACAGCTGATAGCTCCGACAGCCATCAGTGACAATGCACTGGTGCGAAGGATGTTTGCTAATTTCATAAATGATTCTTTTTATATATATGATTATGCTAAAATTATTGTCATGGCTTTCATAGTGTGCCGTATGGCGGAATCGGATAATCACTGAGGGATTATCGGCCTGAATTCCAGTTACAATATTAGGGCTTTTTTATCAATTAAATATGTATATTTCATACGATTTTATATATAAAATTGTACATATGGATGATTTTTTCAGCTGATTCGTATTCTTCCTCTCCTTCAGGATGGGGATGGCGGGTGTTTTTTAGTGGAGAGGGAGGCTGTGGAAGTGTACAGGGAGGTGGAGAAAGGAGATTGGCCGGAAGATTGATTTTTGAGGCAGATGGACAATTTTGGATAAATAATGGAAGATTGGATACGGATATTTAACGGATAATGATAATATTTGCAACAGAGATAGGCTCTTTGGAGTCCGATAGTAAATCATAAACCTTATTGTTCGTTAATCTTAAATGAAAGTTCGTTGCTTGCTGATGAGAAGTACGGAAATAATCGTTTGTGACTTTCTGAAATAATCGTTTTTATGTCAACATGGGAAGCCTTGTTTCTTATTGTGAGACAACGGCTTGACGGCTTAGAGCTGATGTGATATTAGCTCTAAGCTGTTTGTAATTGATCGGCGGTTAATTTATTGAAAACAATTTTAATCAATGGATATAATGAGACTTTCAGGTTATGTAATGGGAGGAATGGCCTTGCTGGGCGTTCCGGAATGTATGGCTTTGGAAGCTGCACAACAGGAGTTTCCGAATGTGATTTATGTATTTCCCGACCAGTTCCGCAATCAGGCACTGGCATTTTGGGGACAGGATGGATTTAAGGAGCATGTCAACTGGGTGAACGACCCGGTGCATACGCCGAATCTGGACCGATTTGCGCGTGAGTCGGTGGTACTGAGCTCGGCCATGAGCAACTGTCCGTTGAGCAGTCCGCACCGCGGGATGCTGCTTACGGGAATGTATCCTAACCGGAGCGGGGTGCCGTTGAACTGTAACTCAGAGCGTCCTGTCAGTTCGCTGCGGGAGGATGCGGAGTGTATCAGCGACGTGTTCAGCAAGGCGGGATACGACTGTGCGTACTTCGGAAAGCTGCATGCGGACTTTCCGACACCGAACGACCCGGAGAATCCGGGACATTATGTAGAGGACCGGGTGCCTGCCTGGGATGCGTATACACCGGCCGAGAGACGGCACGGATTCAATTATTGGTATTCGTACGGTACGTTCGACGTGCATAAGGACCCGCACTACTGGGATACGAATGGAAAGAAGCACGAACCGAAGGAGTGGTCGCCGCTGCATGAGGCTGCACAGGTGGTGAAGTACCTGAGAAACGAACAGGGAGAGCGGGATGGCAAGAAGCCGTTTTTCATGATGGTGGGAATGAATCCGCCGCACAGTCCTTACCGTTCGCTGGAGGATTGCGAGGAGGAGGACTTCAACTTGTATAAGGATGTGCCGCTGGAGAAACTGCTGGTGCGCCCGAATGCGGGACTGAAGATGGAAAAGGCGGAGTCGGCACGGTATTATTTTGCTTCGGTAACGGGGGTCGACCGGGCTTTCGGACAGATTCTGGCGGCGCTGAAGGAGCTGAACCTGGATAAGAATACGATTGTGATTTTCGCTTCCGACCATGGAGAGACCATGTGCAGCCAGTGGACGGACGATCCGAAGAATTCTCCGTATGCGGAATCGATGAATATTCCGTTCCTGGTGCGTTATCCGGAGGTGCTGAAGCCGCGGGTGGACGACATGATGATGTCTACGCCGGATATCATGCCTACGCTACTGGGCTTGTGTGGACTGGAGGACCGGATTCCGCAGGAGGTGCAGGGCCGCAACCTGGCTCCGCTGTTCTTCAACGGAAACGTGCGGATGGTGCGTCCGGATGCGGCGCTGTATATCCAGAACCTGAACGGCGACAAGGATAAGGACGGTATGGTGAGAAGTTATTTCCCGTCGGCAAGGGGAATCAAGACCCAGGATTATACGCTGGCTTTCTTCATCGACAAGAAGACGGGTAAGGTGAAGAAGACGATGCTGTATCACGATGCGACAGATCCTTATCAGTTGAAGAACCTGCCGCTGGAGGAGAACCGTGAGGTGGTGGCTGCTCTGTGCAAGCGGATGGGAGCCATGCTGAAGGAGATAGATGACCCCTGGTACCGTGACCGGATTCTTTCGGATATGATTCCGTACTGATGGAGGCGGACAGAAGGGTGTGTGACATATTAATTAAATGTATACCATGGGAAATTTAAGAAGATATATTTGTGGGGCCGGGATGCTGTGGATGGCTGCGGCGCTGTGGCCGGTCAAGGCACAGGTGGTGAAGCACGAGCGTCTGCTCTCGTTTGAGGGAACGGGGGTACCTGCCGGTTTTACTGCGGAAAACGGGGTGCTGGGCATCAATGACGAGCATTATAAGGATGGCAAGCATTGCCTGTCGTGGGAGTTTGAACCGGGAACAGTGCTGTCGCTCAAGAGGGATTTGAAATTTGAACGGAAGGATCCTACGGGAAAGGATACGTACCTGTCGGCTTTCATCGTGTGGGTGTACAGTGAACAGGCGCACGACAAGCAGATTGAGTTTCAGTTCCTGAAGGACGGAAAGGTCTGTGCCTCTTTCCCGTTCGGCATCAACTTTACCGGATGGCGGGGGGCCTGGGTATGTTATGAAAGAGACATGCAGGGAACTCCCGAGGAGGGGATGAATGAGTTGAGAATCGTGGCTCCCGATGTCAAGGGAAAGCTGTTTTTCGACCACATGATTACCGGTGCCAAGGTGGATGCGCGTCAGCAGACGGCAGACGTGCAGGTGCCTTTTGTCAACAAGCAGACAAAGAGTCACTGGCTGATGATTTATCCGCATTCGTTGTGGAAGCCGGATATTGCGCTGGAGGCGCTTACTCCGGCGTTGAAGCAGGATATTCAGTTGATGGAGAAGCGTTTCCTGGATATGCTGTACACGCCTTCGGCCTGCAAACCGAAGGAGGTGGAGGCCATCCGCAAGGAGTATGACCGCTACGGTATCGTGTATAAGAACGGAAAGGTGAGCGGACTGCCCATATTCATGGTGCGTCAGGCGGAGGCGTATGAGCGGCTCGTACCCGACTGGGACAAGGATATGTTCGTGAAACTGGGCATGGAGATGGCGCGTTACTTCGACCTGATGAAGCGCATAGCGTTTGCGTACCGGAATACGGATTCGGAGGAGGTACGGCTGGAAATGAAGGAGAAGTTCCTGGCGATGTACGACCACATTACGGATCAGGGAGTGGCTTATGGCAGCTGCTGGGGAAATATCCATCATTATGGATACAGTGTGCGCAGCCTGTATGTGTCTTATTTCCTGATGAAGGATGTGCTCCGGAATGCGGGAAAACTGGAGGAGGCGCAGCGTACGCTGCAGTGGTATGCCATTACCAATGAGGTGTATCCGAAGCCTACGGTGAACGGCATTGACATTGATACGTTCAATACGCAGACGCAGGGACGGATGGCGAGTATCCTGATCATGGAGGATTCGCCCGAGAAACTGCAGTACCTGCGTTCTTTCTCACGCTGGCTGGATTTCGGCTGTCGTCCTTCAGAGGGACTGGCGGGTTCGTTCAAGCGTGACGGGGCGGCTTTCCATCATTGCAACAACTATCCGGCGTATGCGGTAGGTGGACTGGAAGGGGCTACGAATATGATTTACCTGTTGAGTGGAACAGATTTCAGGGTATCGGAAGAGGCGCACCGGACGGTGAAGGAGGTGCTGCTGGCCATGCGTTTTTATTGCAATACGTGGCAGTGGCCGCTGTCGATGTCGGGCAGACATCCGAACGGCAAGGGACAGCTGATTCCGGTACATTATGGTACGATGGCGGTGGCCGGAAGTCCGGACGGCAAGGAGAAATACGACAGAGAGATGGCAGAGGCTTACCTGAGGCTGATTTCGTATGCGGCTTCGCAGGATAAGAATGCGCCGGACTATATGCCTAAGGCTTCTCCGAAAAAGGAAAAACAGTTGACTGAGGAACTGACCGGAGCGGGTTATCGGGCTGAGGCGGATCCGTCGGGCAACCTGGCGCTGGGATACGGTTGTGTATCGGTGCAGCGGAGGGATAACTGGTCGGCGGTGGTGAGAGGTCACTCCCGTTATCTTTGGGCGGCCGAGCATTACCTGGATGCGAATTTTTACGGACGTTATCTGGCGCACGGCAGCATGCAGATTCAGACTGGAAAACCGGGAGAGAAGGTGACGTTTGCTACGAGCGGGTGGCAGGAGGCTGGATTCGACTGGAACCGTATTCCGGGGGCGACGTCGATTCACTTGCCTTTCGACCTGCTGAGGGCCAAGGTGCTGAACGTGGATGCGTTCTCGGGAATGGAGGAAATGCTTTATTCGGACGAGGCGTTTGCGGGCGGTTTGTCGCACCGGGGAGAGAACGGTAACTTCGGTATGAAGCTGCACGAGCATGATAAGTACAACGGTTCGATGCGGGCACGGAAGTCGTATCATTTCCTGGGGGATGTGATTGTCTGTCTGGGTACGGGTATCGAGAATGAAAATCAGGATTATCCGACGGAGACAACGGTCTTCCAGCTGGCGGCCAATTCTCCGGAACGGGTGGATTTCTGGAACGACCGGAGTGGGTTCGAGGTAACGGCCGACCGGGCGTACCTGGATCCGAACGGAGTGGGATACTGCCTGTCGGAGGCTTCGGCCGGAATTGCCCGTTTTGAGAAGAGTTTCCCGCAGGTGACTGTGGGCGAGCGCAGTACGAAGCCGACTCAGGGCGACTGGGTTTCGCTGGTACTGGCGCACGGCAAGGCTCCGAAGGGAGGAGAATATGAATATGCGGTATTGCCGCGGACTACGGTAAAGGAACTGAAGGCGTTTGTGCGGAAGCCGGCTTACCGGGTGCTGCGGAAGGATCAGTCGGCACATGTGGTGGCCGGTCTGGAGCAGGGACTGACTTCGTATGTGTTGTTCGAAGGTGGAGTGGAACTGCCGGAACGTGGACCGGTGGCGAAGGCGGATACGTCGTGCCTGGTCATGACACAGGTAGAGGGCAAGACGCTTCGGATGACGGTGGCACAGCCTGACCTGGCCTTGTATCGTGGTCCGAGTGATGAGGCTTTCGACGAGAACGGCAAGCGGATTGAACGGAGTATTTATTCGCGTCCGTGGAAGTTCGACAAGAGTCTGGAGATTCCGGTACGGATTACCTTGAAAGGAAAGTGGGCGGTGAAGGAAACGCCGTTCTGCAAGGTGGTTGAGGCTGGAAAGAAAGAGACTGTGCTGGAGTTTGTGTGCAAGGATGCCGCCAGCTTTGAAGTGGAACTGACAGAGATGTAACTATTGTTGGGTATATATTGTGTGAGAAAAACGGGTACCGGAAGGGGGATTTCCTCGGACGGTTACCCGTTTTTTGATGGGTATTGACGGAGAAAGGAAGAGAAGTGCAGAAGATGTTCCACCCGCGGGCGAGGTTGTCCGACCCGCGTACGGAAGTTGTTCAACCTCCGTACGCGGGTTGTACAACCTCCGTGCGGAGGTTGAAGTGTAGATGAGTACGGGAGCAGGATAATTTCGTTGTTGAAAAGAATCTTTTCCGAAGTGTTTTTGCTTTATTTTATCTGGAAAAGTCAATATGGAATGCCTTGAAGGGAATTTCCGGAGGGCAGATACGAAAAAAAGGAGAGTAAAAACTCTCCTTATCGTTGGGCTACCTGGATTCGAACCAAGAAAAACAGGACCAGAATCTGTTGTGTTACCATTACACCATAGCCCAGAATGTCATTGTCGACGCTTCGTTTTTGTTTCGACGGTGCAAAGGTACAGCTTTTTTCAAAACCTACAATCTTTTCCCGATATTTTTTTTAAAAAAATGATTTAAAAAATAATTATGGTTACTTTTTTTCGTGATGTACAGAAAAGCAAGTATATTTGCGAGATAGTAAAAGTAGAAAATTTAGAGTAAATAAAAAAACTATAAATGAGCAACAAGACAGAAATTTTAGTACAAAAAATCACAGAAGGAATTCAGGAAAAGAAGGGAAAGAAAATCACAGTTGTAGATTTAACTGAGATTCATGATACGATATGCAAGTATTTTGTAATTTGCCAGGGTAATTCTCCGAGCCAGGTGCTGGCCATTGTCGACTCGGTCAAGGAATATGTCCGCAAGGAGACAGGAGAAAAGGCTTTGGGAGCCGACGGTATGCGTAATGCACAGTGGGTGGTACTGGATTATGCAGACGTGCTGGTTCATATTTTCCTTCCGGAAGCTCGCGAGCATTATCAGCTGGAACATTTGTGGGCTGACGCGAAGTTGACTGAAATCCCTGATCTGGATTGAGAGTGTGGAGGCGGAAGACGCTTTTGGAAAGCGGGGACCGCGAGTTTTGAATTAATAGCTTGATAAATGAATAGTGATGAGCAATAATATGAATGATAATAAGCCCAAGATAAATATTCCCCGCCCGAACTTGAGCTGGCTGTACGTGCTGATTGCCGTATTTTTCCTTTTTCTTTATATCTCCAGCGATGAGGGAGGCGTGGTAAAGCAGGTTTCCTATACGGAATTTAAAGAAATTGTGAACAAGGGATATGCCGACAAGATTGTGGCATATGACGATAATACGGCCGAGGTGTTTATTAAGCCGGACCATGTGGTGGATGTATTCAAGAACGATGCGAAGCGGGCTGGAAAGAGCCCGGCGGTGAATGTGCAGGTGGGCTCGATGGAGGCGCTTGACAAGTTCCTGGAGAAGGAACAGGAGGCAGGACACTTTACCGGTGAGGTGAGTTATGAGAAGCATACGGATTATTTCAGTATCATTTTCTGGAATGTCGCTCCTTTCCTGCTGTTGTTCGGAGTCTTTATGCTGATCATGCGGCGCGTAGGCGGGGGCGGTGCTCCCGGTGGTGCGGGCAATGTGTTCAGTGTGGGCAAGAGCAAGGCGCAGTTGTTTGAAAAGGGTTCCAACCGCATTACGTTCAAGGATGTGGCCGGACAGGCTGCGGCCAAGCAGGAGGTGCAGGAAATCGTGGAATTCCTGAAGCAGCCTCAGAAGTATACCGAACTGGGAGGCAAGATTCCTAAGGGTGCCTTGCTGGTAGGTCCTCCGGGAACGGGTAAGACGTTGCTGGCAAAGGCGGTAGCCGGAGAGGCAGAGGTTCCGTTCTTCTCGATTTCGGGATCGGACTTTGTGGAAATGTTTGTCGGAGTGGGTGCTTCGCGTGTGCGCGACCTCTTCCGTCAGGCAAAGGAAAAATCGCCGTGTATCATTTTCATCGATGAGATTGATGCGGTAGGACGGGCTCGTGGCAAGAATCCGAGTATGGGGGGAAACGACGAGCGCGAGAATACCTTGAACCAGCTGCTGACAGAAATGGACGGATTCGGTTCCAACAGCGGGGTGATTATCCTGGCGGCTACCAACCGTGTGGATATTCTGGATAAGGCGTTGCTGAGAGCGGGTCGTTTCGACCGTCAGATATATGTGGACCTTCCGGACCTGAACGAGCGTAAGGAAGTGTTCGGGGTGCATTTGCGTCCGTTGAAGCTGGATGATACGGTAGACGTGGATCTGTTGTCGCGTCAGACTCCGGGATTCAGCGGGGCGGATATTGCCAATGTATGTAACGAGGCGGCGCTGATTGCTGCGCGCCATTCGAAGAATGCGGTGGGCAAGCAGGACTTCCTGGATGCGATTGACCGTATTGTGGGTGGTCTGGAGAAGAAGACAAAGGTGATGACGGCTGCCGAGAAGCGTACGATTGCGCTGCACGAGGCGGGTCATGCCACCATTTCGTGGTTCCTGGAACATGCCAATCCGTTGATTAAGGTGACAATCGTACCTCGCGGACGGGCATTGGGAGCTGCATGGTATTTGCCGGAAGAGCGTCAGATTACGACGAAGGAGCAGATGCTCGATGAGATGTGTGCGACACTGGGTGGACGTGCGGCCGAAGAGGTGATGCTGGGGCATATCTCTACGGGAGCGATGAACGACTTGGAGCGGGTGACCAAGCAGGCTTACGGAATGGTGGCCTATGCGGGTATGAGCGACAAGTTGCCGAACCTGTGTTATTACAATAACGAGGAATACAGTTTCAGTAAGCCTTACAGTGAACATACGGCCGAGCTGATTGACCAGGAGGTGAAACAGATGGTGAATGAGCAGTATGAGAGGGCCAAGAACCTGTTGCTCAAGCATAAGGAAGGTCATAATCAGTTGGCACAGCTGCTGATTGAGCGTGAGGTGATTTTCGCGGAAGACGTGGCACGTATCTTCGGTGAACGTCCGTGGACATCGCGCACGGAGGAGATTATGGCTATCGAGGAACAGGAGAAGAAGGCGCAGCAGGAGGATACTGAAGTCCGTCTGGAAGAACCGAAAGGATTGCCCGAAACGGGAGAGAAGTCTTCGGAGACTGAACAGGAAAATAAGGCTGAGGCATAACCGGATACCCCGGATTTCGGATACTTTTCCGGATGGGAAAAGTGGAGGAATCCGGGGTGTCTTATATAATTTGTAGGAAATATGAAGAGTAATTTTATCCAGCGTGCGATTACAGGAGTAATCTTTGTGGGGGTGCTGGTTGGGGCTATCATGGGCGGACCGGTGACGTTTACCCTGTTGTTTGCCTTGATTACGGCATTGACCATTTATGAGTTTGGAACGATTGTCAACCGGCATGTGCCGGATGTGCAGATCAACCGGCTGATCTCTGTATTGGCGGGAGTCTTTCTGTTCCTTTGCTTCGGCTATGTGGGACTGATTCCGGGAAAGGAGGAGGTGTTTGTTCCGTACCTGTTCCTGATGTTGTATCTGATGATCAGTGAATTGTACCGGAAGCAGAAGAACCCGGTTCACAACTGGGCTTATACGATGATGAGCCAGATGTATATCGCTTTGTCTTTTTCGATGTTGAACGTGCTGGCTTATCATAATGCGGGGGCTGAGAGTGTGTCGCAGTATAATCCGGTTTTGCCGTTGTCGATTTTTATCTTCAACTGGGTGAATGATTCGGGGGCTTATTGTGTGGGCTCGCTCTTGGGTAAGCACCGGTTGTTTGAGCGTATTTCTCCCAAAAAGTCCTGGGAGGGCTCCATCGGCGGAGCGTGCTTCTCGGTGGTAGCTGCGGTGGTGCTGGCTCATTTCTTCTCTTTCCTGAGTCTGGGTGAATGGATCGGACTGTCGCTGGTGGTAGTGGTATTCGGTACGTTGGGCGACCTGACCGAATCGTTGCTGAAGCGTACGGTGCAGATTAAGGATTCGGGAAATATCCTGCCGGGACACGGAGGGATGCTCGACCGTTTCGACAGTACACTGATGGCGGTACCGGCTGCGGTATTGTATTTGTATGTGGTGTCTTTGCTGAATTGAGTGTAATGGCTGATTTCTGCCTTCTCTGACTGGAGGCAGGAAGGATACGATAGGAATATCAGGCCGGTCAGTCGGAAATCCCGACCGACCGGCCTGAGTTGTTTTCTGTCACATATTGGGAGATGAATATCCTGTAGATTGTCTGTTGCCCCTGAACCGTATTGTTGCACATCCTAATACTCTTCCTGCACTAAGCTCCTTTTTTCCCAGCCTGCACTGAATACCCCCGACTGGGAACGCAGTCGGGATACAAGCAGGTCCAGCAATGCCTTGTGTTCTCCTTGTGTCTCCATATCACAATAAACTACCGTTGTATTCTCATTCGCCTTATAATATAAGGCATTCAATTTCACATCCCGGTCAAAAGACAACGTATTCATTATCACCTGCTGGATTTTTCCGGATACTTCTTCTCTGCATTCGGCATGGACTACATATTGAAACGATCCCGATTTCTTTTTCTCAATCAGCAGGCACAAGGGACGAAACAGGCAATGGATTATTAAAACGCATGCGACCAGCACCCCCGCCTCTGCATACAGCCCCACTCCGGACAATGTGCCACATGCCGCAGAACACCAGATAGTAGCTGCCGTATTCAACCCCCTGACATTAAAGCCATCCTTGAGTATCAGTCCCCCGCCAAGAAATCCTATTCCTGACACGATTTGTGCCGCTACCCGTGAAGGATCACCGTTTCCGACAGTCATGTCACACGAAAGTACGGTAAAGGCTGCTGCCCCGACAGCAACGAGTACATTGGTACGTAGTCCGGCATTACGCTGTCTGTACTGACGCTCTACTCCTATTAAAGTGCCCATCAGAAAGGCACATCCGATTCTTGCCAGATAATGAGAAAATAAAATCATACTGTTCTAACTGATAAAATTAAATTTTCTGCAAAGATATCACACACATGAACCGGGGGAGTATTAGAAAGCCGTTAGAGTCTTATTAGAAAATGATTAGAGCCGGTTCTAATAGTTTTCTAATAGGATTCTAATAGTTCTCTAACTGCTGTTTTGGAAAAACGCTTCTACTTTTGCGGCGTAAAAACAAACCGGAGTAGTAACTTATAAAACAAAGTGAAGTGTACTGAATTTAGTTGACAGGTTAATAATTAAAATCAAATATAGGTTTA
>ERZ1027150.639-NODE-639-length-29012-cov-10.795421_pt1 | contig 29012 bp, 28 predicted proteins | sample MGYA00519276_ERZ1027150 | MGnify/ENA primary metagenome ERZ1027150 (study PRJEB26926, sample SAMN06164860) | human gut metagenome | biome: ENVO:00009003; feature: ENVO:2100002; material: ENVO:00002003 | host: Homo sapiens | place: USA | collected 2012 ... | reverse complement strand
ATTTCATGTTTTCTTTTTTAAGATAATTAATTTTTTAGTTTATTCGTTCAAAAAAAAACGTATCCTGCCGCAAGACAGCGATACGTTTTTTTATGCAATGAACACAAGGGTTCCGCCCGTGGGGTCAGCTCATGCTGCCGCCCACAATGTCCAGCAGCTCGTTGGTAATCGCCTGCTGGCGGCTCTTGTTGTAAATCAAGGTCAGTTCCTGAATCAGGTCGTTTGCATTGTCCGTGGCAATCTGCATAGCCATGGTGCGCGCGGCATGTTCCGAAGCCGTGGAGTCAAGCAGCACGGTGTATATCTTCATGCGGAGCACCTTGGGCAGCAACTCCTTCATCACCTGTTCCGGCGACGGTTCGATGAGGTAATCGGCCTGCATGGCTTCCTGCTCCTCTCCCTTTTCGTCCGTATGACCGGCACTCAGGTCGAGCGGCAGATAAGTCTCCCGCGTCAGCACCTGCGAAGAAGTCGACTTAAAGTGGTTGTAAAGCAGTTCCACCTGCTGAATCTCACCGCTGGCAAACCGTGTCATCAGCTCGGCTGCCAGATCGGCTGCTTCCTGATAGTTCGGTTTTCCGCTCATGTGCTGATAATCGCCGGCTGCCGTCAGTCCCTCCATCTTCTTCACCGCATCGGCCACCTTACGGCCCACCGGATAAATCAGGATATTCTCACGGCCCACCTTCGGCTCATACTCTGCCACCACCTCGTTCAGATGACGGATAACGTTGGCATTGAATCCGCCGCACAGACTGCTGTTCGAGGCAAACACCACCACGGCCACTTTCTTCACTTCACGTTTCACTGCAAAAGGCGATTCCACGCTCAGCTCCGCGCCCAGGAAATTACTGAGCATGCGGTGCAACCGGCGTTCGTAGGGAAGCATATTTTCAATGGCCTCCTGCGCCTTGTGCAGCTTGGAAGACGCCACCATCTTCATCGCCGAAGTAATCTTCAGCGTGCCGTGGATTGAGTTGATTCTTCCTTTAACTTCTTTCAGTGATGCCATGGGATTTATGCTTTAAATTGTCCGGCCACTTCGGCAGCCAGTTTCTCAATAGTTGCGGTAATTTCGTCGGAAATCTTTCCGGCTGCCAGTACGTCAATCACGTCGGCCTGGTGGTTGGCACGCAAGCTGGTGAGGAACGAATCCTGGAAGGCACGTACCTTCGAAATAGGAATGTCGCGCATCAGTCCGTGTGTACCACAGTACAGAATGGCCACCTGTTCGCCTACCGGCATCGGTGAGTACTGCGGCTGAATCAGCAGCTGGTTGTTCTTACGTCCACGGTCGATGGCCATGGCAGTCACAGAGTCCATGTCGCTGCTGAACTTCGAGAAGGCTTCCAGCTCACGATACTGTGCCTGGTCAATCTTCAGCGTACCGGCCACTTTCTTCATACTCTTTATCTGGGCGCTACCACCTACACGCGATACGGAGATACCCACGTTGATAGCCGGACGGAATCCCTGGTTGAACAAGTCAGTTTCCAGGAAGATCTGACCGTCGGTAATGGAAATCACATTGGTCGGGATGTAGGCAGACACGTCGCCGGCCTGTGTTTCGATAATCGGCAGGGCAGTCAGTGAACCTCCGGCCTTTACCTTACCCTTCAGGCTGGCTGGCAGGTCGTTCATCTGTTCGGCCACTTCCTGCTGGTTGATAATCTTCGCCGCACGTTCCAGCAGACGAGAGTGCAGGTAGAAGATATCACCCGGATAAGCCTCACGTCCTGACGGACGACGCAGAATCAGTGACACCTCACGGTAAGCCACGGCCTGTTTTGACAAGTCATCGTACACCACCAGTGCATGACGGCCGGTATCACGGAAGTACTCGCCGATGGCAGCTCCCGCAAACGGAGCGAAATACTGCATGGCAGCCGGGTCGGAAGCCGTAGCAGCCACCACAATGGTATAGTCCATCGCACCCTTCTCACGCAGCGCATTCACGATGCTGGCCACGGTAGAACCTTTCTGACCGATGGCTACGTAGATACAGTACACCGGATTTCCTGCCTCGTAGTTGGCACGCTGGTTAATGATGGTATCGATAGCAATGGCCGTCTTACCTGTCTGACGGTCACCGATAATCAACTCACGCTGTCCGCGGCCGATAGGAATCATGGCATCGATAGCCTTCAGTCCCGTCTGCAGCGGTTCCGTTACCGGCTGACGGAAGATAACCCCCGGTGCCTTACGCTCCAGCGGCATCTCACACAGCTCTCCGCCAATTTCGCCGCGCCCGTCCAAGGGCACACCCAGAGGGTCGATTACACGTCCCAGCATCGCTTCTCCCACGTTGATGGAAGCAATGTGCTTGGTACGCTTCACAATCATCCCCTCCTTAATCTGGTCGGTCGGACCCAGAAGCACCGCTCCCACGTTGTCCTCCTCCAGATTCATCACCGTTCCCATGATACCGTTTTCAAACTGCAGCAACTCGTTAGCTTCCGCATTACGCAGACCGTAAATACGGGCCACACCGTCGCTCACTTGAAGCACGGTACCCACTTCGTCGAATTTCAGCGAGTTGTCAATCCCCTTCAACTGTTGGAGCAACACCTCTGAAACTTCGCTGGGTCTTATTGTATTTTCTGGCATAGCAATCTTTAATTAATAATTAAAAGTTAATAGTTAAAAACGAGAGACGAGAGTAAGTATAGCTAAAAGTTAACTTTTTACCTTTTAACTTTTACTTTTTAACTCCTTACACTATTCTCCTGTTTTTCGCAATAAACTGCTGTTTCACGCGCTTCAGCTGATTGGCCACACTCGCATCCAGCCGGAACCCTGCCAGTTCGATAATGTATCCCCCGATAAGGTTCTTGTCCACCTTCTGTTCAAACTTCACGTTGCCGTGTGTCCGTTCAGAAGCCAGCACCTGCAAATGTTCCACCAGTCTGGGCGAGTCGGAAGCCGTAGTAAGCTTCCCGATGAGAATGTTTTTGTCTTCCTGATACAGGTCGATGTACGACCAGGTCATGAACTGCAAGAACTTTTCCCGTCTATCGTCGAGCACCAGGTTCAGGAAGCGCAGCATCACCTTGCTCACGCCCTTTCCCCCCGAAGCCTCGCAAAGCAGTTCCAGCTTTTTGCTTCGTTCCAGCACCGGATTTTCGATGGCACGCCGCAGGCCCGGCACCTCGGCAAAGTGCGCCGCCAGGGTTTTCACCTCGTCGTACACCTTGTCTTCCTGGCCCTCCTCCTTCGCGTATGCCAGCAGCGCCTTCGCGAAACGTCTCGAAACGACTCCTGTATTCATGACACGTTAATTTTTAGAAGTTTCAATCATTTCATCCAGCAGACGGTCAATCAGCGCACCCTGTTCTTTTTCATCAGTCAGCTTGTTGCGCATAATCTTCTCTGCAATACCCACTGACAACACGGCAACCTGGCGGCGGATGTCACGGATGGCACTTTCCTTTTCCGTTTCAATCTGCTTCTTCATCTCCTCCATCAGGCGGTTGCCTTCGGCGAAGGCCTTGTCCTGAGCGTCCTTGATGATGCGGTCGCGCGTAGCGGCAGCCTCACTCAGAATGCGGTGCTGCTCCTCACGTGCCTGTACCAGGATTTTCTCACCCTCCGCCTTCACGTTGGCCAGCTGTTCGTTGGCCTCACGCGCCGCCTTGAGCGAATTGTCAATGTATGCTTTCCGGTCCTCCACCGTCTTCAGAATCACCGGGAAGCCGTATTTCGCCAAAATGAAGAACACGACTCCGAAGGTGATGACCATCCAGAACAGCAGCCCCGGATCCGGAGTTAATAATCCCATAACTTATTGTTTTATTTTTTTACAAGAACAAAGTCAACAAACAAACCACGATAGCAATCAGTGCCACACCTTCTACCAGCGCAGCAGCGATAATCATGTTCATACGCAAGTCGCCTGAAGCTTCCGGCTGGCGTGCGATACCTTCCATGGCCGAGCTACCAATCTTACCGATACCGATACCGGCACCCAAAACTGCAATACCTGCACCGATAGCGGCGCCCAACTTACTAATACCTACACCTGCAGCTGCCTGCAATAAAACTGACAATAACATAATTTTCTTGTTTTAAAAGGTTATACTTTAATTTTTTTTGAATCAATTATTTTTCAGCATGTTCCTTCACCTGCGACAGACCGATAAACACGGCCGACAGCATCGTGAACACGTATGCCTGGATGAATGCCACCAGAATTTCCAGCGCATCCATGAAAATGCTGAATGCCACCGACACCACCGTCATCGAGCCGTTGATTACCGGACCCGACTTCACCGTGATGAAGATAATGGCCACCAGACTGAGCACCGCCGCATGTCCTGCCATGATGTTGGCAAACAAACGGATCATCAGTGCAAACGGTTTGGTAAAGATACCGAAGAATTCAATCAACGGCATCATAGGAATCGGCGCCTTCAGCCACGTAGGCACGTCGGGCCAGAAGATTTCCTTCCAGTAAGCCTTCGTACCATACACGTTGGTCAGCACGAACGTACACAAGGCCAGCACCAGCGTAATGGCGATGTTACCCGTCACGTTGGCACCTCCGGGGAAGATAGGAATCAGCCCCATCAGGTTGTTCACCAGCACGAAGAAGAACGCCGTAAGCAGATAAGGCGCGTAGCGGCGGTAGTTCTCGCCGATGCAGCCCTTAATCACGTCGTTGTAGATAGAAAGCACCGTGGCCTCAATCATGCCGACGCCCCCCTTGGGTGCCCCGTCTTCCAGCGGATGTTTCTTGTACCAGCGCACGCAGCTCATCATGATGACCAGCAGCACCGCACTGTTGATAAACAAGCCCAGCACATTCTTCGTGATGGAGATGTCCAGCGGACGCACCTCCTCGCCGGCCGCATTGCGTTCCACTATCTTGCCGTCATAGGCACCGCCCTCGGCCACGTACAGTCCCTCGTAAGGACCTTCCTCCAGCCGGGCAGACGAGAACACATGCCAGCCCGTACTGCTTTTCACGATTACCGGCAGCGGAATGCTCACCTCCGTGTCGCCAAACTTCGCAATGTGCCACTGGTAGGCATCGCCAATGTGTCCGAACACCAGTTCGTTCACGTCGATGTCCCCTTCAGCGGCCTGTGCCTTCGTCAGCGCAGCCGGAACCGCCATCAGCAGTAACAGCGTTATGACTATGTACCGTAATTTTTTCATCATTAGCTTTTTTTCTTAGTTTGAGTTTCGCTTCAAAAAGAAGGAAAAAACGGGTTTCGAATAGCAGAAACGCAAAGTAGAAGAAAATGAAGGTCAGCATGAACGCCACCACTTCATGTCCTATCACAAATCCGTAGAACATCAGCAGCACGGCACTGACAATGAATTTCAGCACCTTGCACACCAGATACGTCATCGCAATCCATTCCAGCCCCACGCGATAGTTGAACGCGAACATTTCTATGTAAAACAGGCCGAAAAGATAGAAGAATATCGGAATGGCCGGAAACCACAGGAAATACCTGTCGGGAATGAACAGATGATATACCACGGCGACGAGCGTCGTCAGCACAACTCCAATCACGGTCAGTTCTTTTATAAATTTCTTCTTAACGGTCAACAAAAACATAGTATCGTGCGGTTTTTCATCCGGAAAGCCGCCAAAAACATATTCGGTTCATCGCCTGCTTCACTCCTCTCAGAGTTCCACACAGACTGAAATCTGATTTTCCTTGACTTCCACGAATCCCCCCTTGATTTGCAGGGATTGCGTCTCCTTTCCGGCCACGTATTTCACTTCCCCGGCCGAGAGCGTGGAAATTAGCGGGGCATGGTCGGCCATGACCTGAAATTTTCCGGCGCTTCCCGGAAAGGTAGCCTGGCTCACTTTTCCTTCGTAAACCAGCTTTTCGGGTGAAACGATAACCAGATGAAGTTCTTTCATATTAAGCTATCAGCTTTTAACTTTTAACTTTTTAATTATTAACTCTTAGCCGCTTCCATCAGCTTCTTACCCTTCTCTATGGCGTCCTCAATGGTACCCACGTTCAGGAAAGCCTGTTCAGGCAGATAGTCTACCTCGCCGTCCAGAATCATCTTGAAGCCCTTGATGGTGTCTTCTATGGAAACCATCACGCCCGGCACGCCCGTAAACTGCTCGGCCACGGCAAACGGCTGCGACAGGAATCGCTGCACGCGGCGGGCACGGTTCACCGTCAGACGGTCTTCATCCGAAAGCTCGTCCATACCCAGAATAGAGATAATATCCTGAAGCTCCTTGTTGCGCTGCAGAATCTGTTTCACGCGCTGAGCGGTTTCGTAGTGCTCCTTGCCCACAATCAGCGGGTCGAGGATACGCGACGTAGAATCCAGCGGGTCTACAGCCGGATAGATACCCAGCTCGGTAATCTTACGGCTCAACACCGTAGTGGCATCCAGGTGCGTAAAGGTAGTAGCCGGAGCAGGGTCGGTCAAGTCATCGGCCGGCACGTACACCGCCTGCACGGAAGTAATGGAGCCGTTCTTCGTAGAAGTGATACGTTCCTGCATCTGTCCCATTTCCGTAGCCAGTGTCGGCTGATAACCTACCGCCGAAGGCATACGTCCCAGCAAGGCTGAAACCTCAGAACCTGCCTGCGTAAAACGGAAGATGTTGTCGATAAAGAACAGAATATCGCGCGGACCGTTGTCACCCGTCTGGCGGTCACGGAAAGACTCTGCCAGTGTCAGTCCAGACAACGCTACTGACTGACGGGCACCGGGAGGCTCGTTCATCTGTCCGAACACCATGGCCACCTGCGATTTTTCCACTTCGTTGTAATCCACCTTCGAAAGGTCCCAGTTTCCTTCCTCCATGCTCTTGAGGAACTCGTCACCGTAGCGGATTACGCCTGATTCAATCATTTCTCTCAGCAGGTCGTTACCTTCACGGGTACGCTCACCCACTCCTGCAAACACGGAGAAACCATTGTGTTTCTTGGCAATGTTATTGATTAACTCTTTGATGAGCACGGTTTTTCCTACACCCGCCCCACCAAACAGACCGATTTTACCACCCTTCAGGTAAGGTTCCAGCAGGTCAATCACCTTGATACCGGTAAACAATACTTCCTGGGTAGTAGCCAGGTCTTCGAATTTCGGAGGTTCACGGTGAATGGGAAATCCGTCCTTCTTGTCCAGGTCTTTCATACCGTCAATGGTATCTCCTACCACATTCATCACACGGCCCTTGATCTGGTTTCCGATAGGCATTGTTATCGAACGCCCCGTAGGAACGACTTCCATTCCGCGCTTCAATCCGTCTGTACTGTCCATGGCCACGCAGCGAACCGTGTCTTCACCGATATGCTGCTGCACTTCAATCACCAGCGTACGCCCGTCGTTACGGGCAATCGTCATGGCATCGTGGATCTTCGGCAAGGCGTGTTCCACGTCTTGTCCTTCTTCAAACTTGAAGTACACATCGACCACCGGACCGATTACCTGCGAAATGTGTCCAACGATTTTTGACATAAGCAATTATTTTAATTTAAAAGAATGAATCATCCATGGTCCTTGCGCTCCAAACAAACGTCCCGGGTATTTGTTTAAAGTTTGACCATTTCTGTATCGCAAATTTACTGAATAAAGTCTCATATATGTAACTCCATATAACATTTTTTAGACTGATTCCCCGAATAACAGACATAAATCAAGATATATCGGACAAGCAGTTTTACAATTGTTCACATAGAACCGAGATATCTAAACAAATATTTACAAGATTAAGAACGTGTGTGCGGTCACACATTCCGTTTTAGACAAAAGAACAGAAGAACAGATTTTTTGTGGATGTAGACTTTTGTACTTATGTACTTATGTCTTAAAAAAATTATGAGCGCCTATACTCTCTGTATTTCCTCTTTATCTCTATACGTTCACCACCGAAATTAATAAGTAAGCCGTGGTCTTTATGAGTAGCCGTCAGATAATTAACCAACTGAGTCTCATGTATGGAAATAAGACGTTGTACCGCTTTAAGCTCGATAATTATTTCCCCCTCCACAATAATATCAGCCCTGAACTCCCCTACAATTTCATTCTTGTAATATACATTTATAGGAGTCTCTGAATCGGCATGAATACCTTTTTCTCTTAACTCTATCAACAATGCCTTTTGATACACTGATTCTAAAAAACCGGCTGCCAGATGCATCCTTACATTGTATGCACACTGAATAATCACCTTAATAAGTTCCTCTGTTGTCATACCCATAACATTACACTCCTAAAAATTCTTTTGTCTTTATGTTCTTATGTCTAAAAAATAATCGTCTTCATGTCTTACAAAAAAAGCCACATTACTGTGGCTCTTCTTTTAGTAATATATTTCGTTACACGCGCTTGAAGGTATAGTTACCCTCTTCAGTATACATTTCCGACTCAAAGGTACAGTCGTACGAAGCTTGAATCTCCTCCTCCGTGTACGACAGAATCACCACCCGTATGTGGCGGCCACGGTTGTCCGACAGCGTCAGCACCCCCTTGCTCAGTGTCCAGTTGAACGACTCGCCTAGGAACGAAGCCGTGCCGTCACTCTTCACTGAGAGCGTCTGCCCCACATGGTCATTCCGGTTCGACTCCTCTTCCGAGTTAGTCCAATCGTTCGCCGTCACTTTCCACGTACCGATAATATCTTCTCTCGACACTTCCACACCCGTCGGATCTTCCGTGCTACAGCTGGCCATTCCAGCCACCATCAGGATAAAGCTCAAAAAGAGCCATACATTCTTCAGTTTCTTCATTTTCATTTGGTTTTACAGATAATATAATAATGATATGTGCCTATGCTATTTCTTCACCCGAATGGAATCCACCTTCCGCCGCACGGCCAGCACGTTCAGCACCGACACCAGCAGGAAAAGCCCCCCGGCCGTGAGCAGTGCCGGCAGCAGACTGCCTTCCTGCAAGTCGGGCACCATCCGCCGCAGCATGTCCAGATACGCTCCCCGTGCCACGCACACCAGCAGCACGCCCATGGCTGCCACTGCCGCGTTCAGCACCACCGTGAGCACCTGATACGGACGCGCCACCGCCGCCGGACTGAACCCTATCATCAGCAGGTTCTCCAGCTTCTTCGTGTTCTTCTGCAACAGCAGGTAGATGCTCAGCATCAGCAGGTAGAACGACAGCACACTGATAATCAGGCCCACCGTGAGCACGATGCCCACCACCATCTTCAGGAACCACGTCGTTTTTCCCGCATCCAGCTTATCGCCTTCCGTCTCGTATCCTTTCTGCTTGAAATACTTCGCAATGCGGTCGTCCGCCGGATTGTCCACCTCCACAATCAGTCGTGAGGGAGCCGTCTGCCCGCCGTCACCCAGCGTCGCGTTGGCCCAGTCCATGAACGCCTGCGGCACCAGAATCGTGTTCAGCCGGTTGGAGAAACCCACGATACGCCCCTTCATGCGCTCCGTCCGTCCCCGTCCGCTCAGCCGCACGTCCAGCGTCATCATCCCCATCACACCCTCCGAGAGCTGCGGCAGGTTACGGCTCTGTGCAAAACCGAAGTTATACAGGTTCAGGTAGTTGCGTGGAATGATAATCGGGATTTCCGACTGCCCTTCGCGATACGTCCAGCCCTCCAGCCGCACGTCTACGAACTCATCGGGCACCGACTCGAAGAACATCGCCGTAGAGAGCTGCATGCCCGCCATGCCCATGCCGGCCGACACCTGAAACTGCGCCGGAGTGAACGCTCCCGTCCGCTTGGCAAACGGCTGTGCCTCCATGTCGGCTATGTCGGCACGCGAGAACGTACCTCCCTTACCCACCAGGCTGCCCAGCGTGCTCACCTGCTTGCTCACAATCACGTAATCCTTCTTCATGAAACTGTCGCCCTGCGTAAACACCGGCAACACGTCCTTATAAAACTGTATGCTCAGCAGCACGATGACCATACCGCACAGGTTGGCCAGGAAAAACCCCGCCAGCTGCGCCACACTGATGTGCTGTCTCAATAATTTCCAGATCATATCCGTCTTCGTTTTAATCCCTTACAAACTCAGCACCCTGTCATAGTCCAGCGGCAGGTGCTTGCCGATGGACGTCACAATCACTCCCGCACCCTGACGCGCCGCTTCCTCCTTCAGGATGCGCGCCATAATCTGCCCGTTGCCGTCGTCCAGGTGGCTCACCGGCTCATCCAGGAAGAAAAAGTCGGCCGGCTGACACAGCATCCGCACGAAAGCCACGCGCTGCTGCTGTCCGTACGACATCTTGCCCACCTTCACGTCCCACTTGTCGGCGATACCCAGCTGTTCAAACCAGTCCTTCACCTGCTCCTTGCGGCAGAACCCCGTCAGCCCGTTCTTCAGCTGCACGTTCTCCCATGCCGTCAGTTCCCCGAACAGGCGGAGCTCCTGAAACAACATGCTCAGCGAACGCTTGCGGATGTCGGTCCACTGCTTTACCGTGAGCTTCCGCACATTCTCCCCGTCGAAGGTGATAATCCCCTGGTAGTCCGTACGGTACCCGTAAATAAAACTGCAAAGCGACGACTTGCCTGTGCCCGACGCCGCTTCAATTAGATACATCTTTCCCTTCTGGAAAGCCACCTGCCGGTGCCACACGTCCGACACGATTCCGTCGCGTCCGGCAAATACCTCCGGCAGAGTTTGCTGTAATTCTATTGTGTTCATTTCATTCAATGAATAATTAATAATGAACAATGAAAAACGAGTGAATGCTCTTCGTTATTCATTATTCATTATTCACTATTAATTATTAACTATCTTCACCAGCTGCTTCAGCACATTCTCCTTGTGGTTCTTCATCTGCAGCACCATGCGCCCCTTGGTCGGCTCGTCCGATTCAATGCTCAGGTAATCCAGCATACCCACGTATGGCACCTGCGGAAGTACGGCAGACAAAGCCTGGAAGTTCACGTTCAGGTAGAAATGCTTGTCCTTCACGTTCTTGGCCCAGTCGCAGTCTTTCAGCGACAAACCCTTCACCTCGCGGTCAATCAGTTCCTCGTTGTTGGTCAGGTAGAAATGCTTGTCCTTCACGCCAAACCATACAGACACCGGTCTGCGGCCCAGCCCCCACATCGAGCCGTCGGCAGCCACAAACTGATAGGCATTTTCGCCCTTGTCCAGCAAACGCATCTGTCCGTTCGTCATGGCCAGTATCGGCTTCAATTCTTCAAACGTACGCAGGAAGTCACTGTTCGTCACGTCCGCATACAGCACGAAGCCCGGATTCATCGACATTTCCGGCATGGCCACTGCCACATCCCCCTTCACCGCCTTGAAGATAGCCTCAAAGTCGAGCGGCATCATCGAGTTGTCCAGCTCCTGACGCACCGTCGGGTTCTCACGCAGCAGCTCGTAAGCCTTTTCGCCATTCACGTTGGCAGCCATCCAGAGCACCGTATTGGCAGGGAAAGTCTTCAGGTACGTACCGTCCAGTTCCCCGCTCACCTCAGCCTGCTTCTTCAGCAAGTCCTTGAACTTGCCCTCCAGCAGCGTCTCCACCTCCATCACGGCCTTTCCTTCCTGGAAGTCGAGAGTAGAGAATAGTTTCAGGTCATTCAGATCCAGGTCAGCCGGCAGCCCCATGGTCATCGGAGCCAGATAACTCTTCGGCATGGCATTCATCGAGGTCACCATCGCCACGTCCTCGTCGGCATCCTCCAGTTTCTTGAATTCCGGAGTGCCCGAATAGCCTTCACCGGCCTGCTGGCGCAGCCACATCGAAGCCTGGTGCTGCAAGTCCTTCGGGTCGCCGTCGCTCGCAAGCAACAGAAAGGCATCGTCCGTCCAGGCCATCAGTCCGCCGCCACCCACAGTCCAGCGGCATCCGTCTCCGTCGGCAGGTGCTTCACACGCCTGCTGAGCGTGCAACAGTTCTATCAAGTCTTCCAGCTTACCCTTGTCGGCCACACGCACCAGCGCTCCTCCCGCCCCCATCTGGGGAGTCACAAAGAAATACACCCGGTCGGTCAGTTTCAGCCCGCTTTCTTCCGGATTCTCCATCAGCTTGTCTACCAGCGCATCCGCACTGCCCTTCAGGCTCGATTTCATCATCTGCCCCATCGACAGCTTTGTCTGGTCGTTCAGGTCACACTTCTGTGCCATCTCCATCAGGTCCAGCGAGAACACCGCAGCCGCATCTTTCGGCAAGGCATTTGTATAAAGATTTCCCTCACCACAGGAGGACAACAGGAAAGCCACGCCCAACGCCAGGCCTCCCAACCGTTTCCATGTCTTTTTCATAATTATTCTATTTAAAAGTTACACATCACCTTCATTCCGCGTGCGTCAGGTTCATCAGGTGTACGGCCACCAGTGCCGCCGTTTCCGTGCGCAGGCGCGACTTGCCCAGGCTCACCGCCTGAAAGCCCTTCTCTGCCGCCAGTGCCACTTCCTCCGGACTGAAGTCACCCTCCGGACCAATCAGCACCACGGCATCCTCGTCCTTGCGGAGCACATCGCGCAGAAGGGGCTTTTCCCCCTCATAGCAATGTGCAATGAACTTCTGTCCCGTAAACTCCCGCTCCATGAAGCGGCGGAAATCCGTCATCTCGTTTACCACCGGCTTGCGTGCCTTGAGCGACTGCTTCACAGCCGACACCACGATTTTCTCCACCCGTTCCGTCTTGATGACCTTCCGTTCCGAGAAACGGCAGTTCAGGAAAGTCAGCTCGTCGAAACCGATTTCCGTGGCCTTTTCCGCCAGCCATTCCATGCGGTCCATGTTCTTGGTAGGTGCCAGTGCCAGGTGCAGATGCCCTTTCCAGAAAGGCTCCTGCTCCGTTTTCTCCACCACCTTCACCACACAGCGCTTCTGCGTGGCAGCCGAAATGACCGCCCGATAGAAACAACCTTTTCCGTCGGTCAGGGTAATTTCCTCGCCCACTCCCAGGCGCAACACCCGCAGACAGTGTCCTGCCTCTTCCTCCGGCAGTTCCAGGGTCTGCGCAATATCCGGTGCATAAAACACGTGCATAAACTTATTCCCTTTCGTTAGTTTCCTCTTCTTCCATACTTTCGTCTGTTTCTCCTCTCTCCTTACGAGCCTGCATTTCACGCTTGAGCAGCTCTGCATACTCGTAGTTTTCCTCACTGATGGCCTTTTCCATCTCCTTCTCCAGGAAAATCATCGGCAGTCCCTGCATCAGCGCCAGCTGCAAGCGCGATACAGACTTCTTGGCAAAATCCGGCACCTGTCTTTCCAGCATCTCCGTTCTGATATAGAACGGTGCCTCTCCCAGAGTGGCAAGCACCAGCGCATCGGCCAGTTTCACGGTCAGTTCCACCACCGTGCCGTCCGCCTTGCGCATATAGACACTGGTCTGCGGCACCTGGTCTTCCTTTCCCCACAGCACCGCCTTATCCACCGTAGCCCCGTAATGCTCCTTCAGCATCTTCAGCATCTGGTAGTGCAGCGAGAGGTCCACCGCCTCGGGCGCATTCAGCGCCACGTCGAGCAAGTCTGCTTCATCCGCATTGATAATGGCCATAAACTTGCGGTGCGGTTCTTCCTTTTCTTCCAGCATCATCTTGTAGTTATAGCCGTTTGCCATCAGTATATCCATCTTATCCTCTTCCGCCAGAAGTTCATCAAGTGTCAGGTCCTTTACCAGTTCTACCGGGTCTATCATCTCTGTAATGTAGCTGACCTTCAGTTCAGTCAGTCTTTCGTTTCCTGTCAATTCCATAATTTTGATCTCATTTAATTGTTATTACTATTATGCTTATATTTAAATACCACCGAAAAGACCACGGCCACCACCAGCGCATAAGCCGCAAACACGAACCATGCGCAGCTCCAGCCTTCCACCTGCGGCGCCTGCGAATTGAAGTCCACAAAGCAGTTCACCACCGCCTGCGCACTCAGCGTACCCACCGTGGCACCGATACCGTTGGTCATGATAATGAACAGTCCCTGCGCGCTCGAGCGGATAGACAAATCCGTCTCCTTGTCGACAAACAGCGAGCCCGACACGTTGAAGAAGTCGAACGCCACGCCATACACCAGCATGGACAGCACGAACATCCACACCCCGCTGCCCGGGTCACCCAGGCCGAACAGTGCGAAACGCAGCACCCACGCCACCATGGCAATCAGCATCACCCGCTTGATGCCGAAACGTCCCAGGAAGAACGGAATCAGCAGGATACAGCACGTTTCACTGATTTGCGACAGCGAAATCAGCAGGTTGGCATGCTGCACGCCAAACGTGTCGGCATATTCCGGAATGGCGCTGAAGCTTGTGATAAACGGATTGGCAAACCCGTTCGTAATCTGCAGCGACACGCCCAGCAGCATCGAGAAGATGAAGAACACCGCCATCTTGCGGTTCTTGAACAGCAGAAACGCCTTCAGTCCCAGTGCCTCCACCAGCGACTTGCGTCCTCCCTGCGCACGGCTCACCGGACATTCCGGAAGCGTCTGGGCATATACCGCCAGCACCACGCCCCAGGCCGCACACGTAAAGAACTGCATATAGTTCGACTGGAATCCCAGCAGGTCAACCAGCCACATGGAACAGATGAAACCGATGGTGCCGAACGTACGTATCGGCGGAAAGGCCTTGATGGTGTCCAGTCCCGCCTTGTCCAGTGCCGTATAAGCCACCGAGTTCGACAAAGCCAGCGTAGGCATGTAGAACGCCACACTCACGGAGTAGAACGAGAACAACGGTGCAAATTCCACCTGCGGTCCCGTAGTCATGGCATAATAGCCCGCTCCTCCCATAAACAAGGCCGCCAGCAAATGGCTCAGCCCCAACAGCCGTTGCGCCGGAATCCAGCGGTCGGCAATAATTCCCAGCACAGCCGGCATGAACAGGGACACAATTCCCTGCATGGCGTAAAAAATCCCGATATGTCCACCCAGTCCCACACCTGCCAGGTAGGTACCCATTGAAGTCAGATAGGCTCCCCAAACAGCGAACTGCAGGAAGTTCATGACAATCAGTCTCAGTTTCATGTTCATATATACATAGATTTTAAAAAGGTTATTTCAGCATCGTAGCCAGTGAAGCCAGCATCGTAGCCAGTGAGGCAAACGAAGTCGCATTCGATATCACAGTGGCAAAGTTGAACTTCTTCGTCTTGTTCGGCACCACGATTTCGCAGCCCGGCTCAATCTGTTTCTTTCCGCTTCCCTTCACCTTGGCCACCTGTCCGTTCATGTAAATAATGAACTTCTGGCTCTTCTTGGCATTGGCAGAGTAGCCCCCCGCCTGGCTCAGGTAATACTTCACGCTCTTGCCCTTGGCATACGACACCGTGTTCGGCATCATCACCGCTCCGTTCACCTTCACCGTATTGTTGTATTCCGGCACCATCAGCACATCGCCCTCGCGCAGCACCAGGTCGGCATCACCCCCCGGGTTGGCCAGCGCCGCTTCCAGATCAATCCCCACCGTGAACGTGCTGTCCACCTTCAGTCCCAGCGAGGTAGCCAGTGTCTCACCGATTTCCCGGCGCACCATCTTCACCACATCTTCCATGCGGCGCAGCTCCTCCTCGTTGGCCACGCGGCGCAGCTTGGCTCCCCGCACATACGCATAGCGGCTCACCCCGCCGGCCCGCTGCACCAGGCTGCTCAGGCGTTCACTCTTCGTGCTCAGCGTATACTCGCCGCCGTACAGCACCTCGCCCTCCACCTTCACGTTCAGCTGCTCGGTATAGCTCGGGCTGCGGCGCACAAACACCTGGTCGTAGGGTTGCAGTTCAAATCCCGCCTCGCCGTCCACCACGAAGCCGTCCTTCAGGCCGAACGAGAAATTCTGTCCTATCATGTCCGGTTCCGTCGTCCCTTTCGGGTCGCGGATGCGTCGCGACACGTCCACGCGCACCAGCGAAGCCGACTCCTTCAGTCCGCCCGCCGTAATCACCAGGTCTTCCAGGCTCATGTGGTCGGCATACGTATAGCTTCCCGGCTTGTTCACCTCTCCGCTGATGGTCACCTTGCCCATGTCCTGCAAGTCGTGGATACTCGGAATATACAAAATGTCATTTTTCTGCAAGGCGATGTCGGGCGAAGTCCCCTTCAGAATCCCTTCGATGTCCACCGGCAGCACCTCCTTCGTCAGGTTTTCCCGTTCACGATACAGCACCGCGCGTCCCGTAAACGCATCCCCCAGCAGTCCGTCGGCCTTTTCCACCAGCTGGCGCACCGTGTTGAGCGACCCGCTCAGTTCGAACACCCCCGGATGATACACCGCACCCTTCACCTCCAGACGGTTGTTGAAGCGGTTCAGGATAGAATCCACCGTCACCACATCCCCGTCTATTAATTTAAACGCAGAATAGTGTGTATCGTCCACCGTTTTTACAGAAAATTCTTTTCCATCCTTTCGTAACACCCTGATACTCTTCTTGTAAGCATCCGAAGAAAATCCGCCGGCATACTTCAGCAACGTGGCAGCCGACTCTCCGTTCTTCATCTCATAGAACATCGGGCGCTTCACCTTACCCGTAATCTGCACCAGTTCCTCATAGGGCGGCACAATCACCACGTCGCCGTCCTGCAGGCGGATGTCGTCCTGAATCTGCCCCTTCATGATGTACTCATACACATCCAGACGGGCAATCGTCTTTCCGCTGCGGGCCACCTGCACATTACGCAAGCTACCGATGTCGCTCACCCCACCCGAGGCATACAAGGCATGAAACACCGTCGAGAGCGACGACAGGGCATACGTGCCCGGCGCCCTCACCTCACCCATCACGTTCACCTGGATGGTACGGATGTTACCCAGCGTCACCTGGATGTTATTGGCCGATTCCGCGTAAATCTTGCCCAGCTCCTGCTTCAGCAGCTGTCGGGCCTCCTTAATGGTCATGTTGTTCAGATACACCGGACCCAGATTGGCGATGTTCACATAGCCGTCGGGCGAAATCTCCAGCCTCATGGTATTCTGGCTGGCCCCCCACACGTCGACAATCACCTCGTCGCCCGGTCCCAGCCGGTAGTTCTCCGGAGTAGCCATGCTCAGGTTCGGCTGGAAAGTAAGTTGTTCAATGTTGAAAATATTGCGTCCGAACACGTCATTCTCGCCTGTGGCCGACACCTTCAGCTCCTGACGCTTCTTCATGGTCTCCTTCATCTCGTCCGTATTCGCCTTTTCGAGTGCCGCCTGGCCTTCAGCCTCATTCACCGCCGTGGTTTTCCGTGCCCTCGTGCCGGTATCCTGCGTCGCACCGCTTTCTCCCGCCGAAGAAGTGCCCGAAGTAGAAGAGCCCGAATACTGCGACTTCAAGCGCAACAACTGCTCCTGAGTAGCCCCTTTCGAAAGCAGTTCCATCGCAATGGTCTGCTGGTCCTTCCCCTGCTGAAGTGCTTGCTTTACATATTCTATAACCTGACTGTCGGTCATTCCGCTCTGGGCATACACAGCCAGCCCTCCCAGCAAAAACAACCACAGCACAACTCTTGCGAACTGTCTTCTCATTACTGTCTTCGTTTTTAGTTTTAATGACAAAGATACATGATAAAAAAATAACCACCAAGCCCCCAGGGAAAGGATTTATGACAAGAAAACCGAAAAATAGTGAATTCCGACTACTCACGCGCCCAATTTACAGGAAACGCCCGGGTTTCAAAATATAAATAAAGTTAACAAGACGCATTTTTCTGCGTATTTTATATGTTACATAACATAAAACCCTTACCTTTGCACTGTGTTTTTCATGGTATTAGATTTAAGGTTAATGAAGATTGGGAGTCTGGGAAGATTCCCTTTTTTTATTTTTGCCTTTTAGACAAAAGAACAGAAGAACATATTGAGTTAAAATTTAAATCTGTCTTTTTGTTCTTATGTTCTAAAAAAGAACAGATTTCAAGACAAAAACAAATAATCATGCTTACCATTTTCCACATCTGATAGAATCTGTTTCACACAAGCCACCAGTTCTGGAAGATATTTTTTGATTATACCGAATATCTGAACGGGGTCTACATTCCCATATTCATGTGAGATAATATTTCGGCATCCAAAAACCCCTCGCCAGTAGACTTGAGGATAATGCGTAAACAGCAGAGATGAAGTACGGTCATCTATTTTCTTAGCCGTTTCCCCCACTACCTGTATCAGCATACACGCCGCATCAAATTTTTCCATTCTGTCTGGCGATGTAAGAAAATCCTGCGCACACGCAATTGACTGATTCCTGCTTATCACGAGAGTTGCTTTTTCCAGAATCAGTTCCAACAAATCAATCAATATTTCTTTAGATATAGATCGCATCTTTAAGGATATTCTTTTTTAGCGCCGGACGAAGTGACTCCCTAAAATTCACTAAATCAATCGAAGAATGAAGCAAACCTTCCAGTTCCTCTTTTATCTGCTCCATCACGAAGAAATCCGGCTCCTGCAGACAAATAAAAACATCCACATCACTCTTTTCATCTTGCTGCTGACGTGCATAGGAACCAAACAGCCCCATGAACTTTATTTTATATTTCGAAGCCGATTGGGCTTTGAATATTTTCAACCTGCTGATGATGTCTGTTGTACTAACCATGGTTTACTGCAATGAAGTTTATACAAAGAAACATAAAAACTTTTATCTTTCCAACTTAATCGCATAAGTTTTTCAAACGATTGTCCTCTCTCGCCCTTCACTTTCCACTATTCATTCTTCATTTTTCATTGAACTTCTGTCTTTTTGTTCTTATGTCTAAAAAACAATCACCCCCGCTTCTTTTTAATCACCTGGTTAAACCACTGGTGAAGCAGCGTCCACACCGCCACGTCAATCACGAACACCAGCGTGTTATCCATATACTGTATAGCCGTGATGGTAAACGCACAGAAACAGGCCGACATCAGCTGAATCGTCACCATTGCCTTGCGGGGCGAGAAACCCATCTCCAGGAACTTATGATGAATGTGCGTCTTGTCGGGCATGAACAGCGGACGCTTGTTACGCGCACGGCGCAGCACCACACGCACCACATCCAGACACGGCACCATCAGCACGCTGAACGACACCAGCACCGGACTGCTCTTCACCCTCAGCAGCATATCCGGCTCATACATACTGTATTTGATGACGAAAAAGCTCAGAATAAATCCCAGCGTCAGGCTGCCCGTATCCCCCATGAAAATCTTGCGCCCCATGTCGGCATTCCCGAACACGTTGTACGAGAAGAACGGAATGATTACCCCCACCGTCACGAACGACAGCATGGCATAGCTCCACATCTGGAAATGCACGAACAGCACCCCGAACACCACCAGCGCCACCATGCTCAGCCCCGAAGCCAGTCCGTCGATACCGTCAATCAGGTTGATGGCATTGGTGATGAACACCACCAGCAGCATCGTCAGCGGAATGCCCACCGCCGCCGGAATAAGGTAAATGCCGAAAAGCCCGTAGAAATTGTTGATGTACAAGCCCGCCAGCGGAAACATGGCCGCCGAAACAATCTGCACCAGAAACTTCCGCCGGTAGCGCACCCCCACCAGGTCGTCGCCTATACCTATTATATATAGCAAGGTAAGTCCTCCCATCAGGAAAAGGAATTCAGACATCAGCGTTTCCGCCTCCCCCTCCTGCGGTCCGATGCCCAGCACCAGCCGCAAGGCCGTAAACACACAGAGCGAAAAAAGAATCACCGGGAAAAACGTCACCCCACCCAGACGGGGCACCGGACGCTTGTGCACCTTCCGCTCATCGGGCACGTCGAACAGACGCTTCCGCATGGAAATAATCAACACGTTCGGAATAATGATACGGCCCAACGTCACCGCCGAGACAAAGGCCAGGATAACGATATACAGATTCTCCATAAATAATCTTGGTTGAATATTGAATATTATTGCAAAGTTACATTTTTATTTCATATCTGCAACAGCATCGTTTCCCGCCAGACACAAAAAAACGGGAGTCAAAGCTCCCGTTTCACCTCAAAGCAAGGACACGCCTTGGTCCATTCTTCCGGTTCCACCACCCCATCGCCGTCCAGGTCCGGACTCAGGTCGCGGTGGCCCACCACCTGCTTGATGCCCGGAAAATCCGACTTCAGCACCCTGACCAGAACCCGCAGCGAACGCTTCTGCAGTTCCGTGCGCGTATCCGCCGGTCGGCCCTGCTCGTCCAGTCCCCCTTCGTACGCAATGCCGATACTCCGTTCGTTATAGCCCCTGGCGTGTGCCCCGACCCGTTCCACCGGACGCATGGTGCAGATTTCTCCGTCCGTACGCACATAGTAATGATAGCCGCAGCACTTGAAGCCCCGTTTCCGGTGCATCCTGGTCAGTTCAGCAGGCGAGAGCGGACTATCCGCCCTCGTTGCTGTACAATGAATCACAATCATGTCAATCTTTCTCATCACAATCCGGTTTTCTCCCGGTCAGAAGGCAGAGAATACACTTCAGTACCCTGACCACAATCCATTTTACCCTAATCATTCTCACTAAACCTTATTTAAGATCAAGCCCCCAGACCCTCGTCTGTTTCTTCTTCCTTCTTATACTTCACCGGCACCTTTTCGAAAGCCAGGTTGCCGATGGCCTCCTGCATCACCGTACCCGGGCGGAACAACACACGCACCTTGTCAATCAGCGCGTCCGTGTAAGTATCCTCCGTGTCCGAACCGCCTCCGCTCAAGCTCAGCTGCAACGAACCCAGATCGCCCAGTCGTACGATTTCACCGCCCTGCAAGCCTTCCGACACGATGTCTTCCAGCGCCGTCAGCACCGCCATCACGTCGGCGCGGGTCACGGTACACATCTGGTGGATACGTTCTGCTATTTCACGGATGCCCATCTCGCCACGAGCCTGCGACTGCGCATAATACTTCACTTCACCGCTTTCACGGTCTGCCGGGTTCACACGTCCTACTACTGAATAAGTCACTGTCTTTTTCATAAGTCAACCAAATTAATAGTTAATAATTAAAAGTTAAAAACGAAGAACTGATGAAATTTCAGGAAACGCGCGCCCATTCCTCATTTTTCATTCTTCATTGTTTTTCGTTTACAAAGGCAAAGATACACCGCGCCGTTCCCGCCGTGTAGACTTATGAAGACATGCGAAGAAATAAGAAGAAATAAAAATTTCAAGACCGTCAGAACAGCTCCACTTCCATACAGGAATTCGGCTTGCTCACCTCGCCGTGCCGGTTTTTCGCCACAATCAGTCCGCATCGCTTCGCATCGGCGTTGCGGTCGGTGCGGTGCAGCATGAGCACCAGGTCGGCATCCTGCTCAATCGAACCGCTCTCACGCAAGTGCTTCAGTTCCGGCCGGTGGTCGAACGTCTGCTCCACCTGGCGGTTCAGCTGGCAGGCCACGATGACCGGACACTCCAGCGAACGGGCCAGTGCCTTCAGGCGTCGCGAACACTCCGCCACCTCCTGTTCCCGGTTCCGTCCGGCCCTCACGTTCGTCCCCACCAGTTGCAGGTAGTCCACAATCACCATATCCAGTCCCCAGCGCGACTTCACCGTCTTGGCCCCGGCACACAGCTGGTCGATGCTCACATAGGGCGTGTCGTCCACCATCAGGCGGCAGTCCTCCATTCCCTTGGCCACATCCACCAGGTTCTCCACCTCCTGGCTGGTCACGTAACCGCTCCTCACCTTCTTATACAAGTCGGGCACACGCATCAGCAGCACGCGCTCTCCCACCTCCTCGGTCATCATCTCCAGCGTGTACAGCAGCACCCGGTAGCCCTTCTCCGCCGCATGCATTGCAAACTTCAGTCCCAGCTGCGTCTTGCCCAGTCCCGGGCGTCCCGCCGTAAAGATCAGGTTGCCCGGCTGCCATCCTCCCGTCATGCGGTCCAGTTCCGGAATCCCCGTCGGGATGCCCGTCACCCCGTTCACGCTGCGGCTCACCCGGTCCACGATGCGGGCACACGCCTTCTCCATCACCCCCTTCATGTTCGTCAGGTGATTCTCCAGCGGCGAGCCCTCGCGCAGCGCCATCAGGTCGTGCATCAGCCCGTCCAGCACCTCATAAATATCCTGCGTCCGGTCGGCGGCAGCCCCCAGGCGCTTCACCAGCCTCTCCACCACCGAGCGGCGCAAGTAAAACTCATACACCACGCGCACATGCTCCCAGAGGTGCGCCGAGCTGGCCAGGTTGCTCGTCTTCTTGGTCACCCCGTACGGGCCGCCCGCCTCCTCCAGCCGTCCCATCTCGCCCAGCTTATGCGCCACCATCAGCAAGTCAGGCTGCAAGCCCTCCTTCACCAGTGCCACGATAGCCTCCCAGATACAGCGGTTGTCCTGCTTGTAGAACATCTCCGTCCGCACAAACCCAATAATCTCGTTCAGTGAATTTGTTTCCAGCATGGCAGCTCCCACTATCGCATCTTCCAGTTCACCCGCATACAGCAAATTCATCCCAAAACAGTTTCTCTCGTCATTTTTCAAAGTCTCTTTCATCATTCTTTATTTTAAAATTGTATTTTGTTCAATATCTTCCGGCATCAGATATGCCTTATAACGCAAATAATTCACGGCCGTTTTCACAAAGCGCATGTTATTCAGCGAACGGAAATAACGCTCTATACGCTTCATGGCCAGCCTTCTCTCCTTTCCCGTCATGCGGTTCCACTCCGACAGCGCCGGATAGAAATCCGTACCGTCGCACTCCAGCAGCGCATAGTAGCGCTTCCAGAAGTCAAAGAAAGCCACCCGTTCCTTCGGTTCCACCGGCCTGCCCTGTCCGCCCGTCAGTGCCTCATAGAAACACAGCGTCAGCTTCGACTTCACGCCCGGCACCACCTCCATCTCGAGCACGCCCAGGTCGCGCAGCGTACGCAGGAAATCCCTCACCGCATTCTTCGACCACATGAAGCGTTCGGCCAGTTCGCCCGAGGTGCAAGTCATCTGCCCCCGTTTCAGCGCCCCCTTTCCCTTCCGGTTACAAAACTCACAGCGGACATACAGATACATATACGCCTGTGCGGGAGTAAAGGGCGTGCCCGTATCGAGCACCCGCCCCAGTAAATTTCGCGGCACCACCAGGTAGCCGCCAGTTCCCATACCCTTGAAATCATCACTCAGTTTTTTAATACTTTTCATGTTATTTTATTTAAATATAAGCACACTTCACCCAGCCCGTAAAAAAGCGATATTTTTACAGGTAACAGAAATAAGCACAATGACGAACGGCAGAAAAGATTTTAGGCTTTCATTTAGAAATTATAAAACTGTTTTTGCAAACATTTTTCTTTCATTCGAAACCAACTTGTTTCATTTTTCGCAACAAAGGTTGGCAAAATTTTCTAATACAAAAATATTTCGGGAGTTTTTTGCAGAAAAAATTTTTCCGGCCTTCCATCGGCTTCCAACCTGTCTGCCAGGCCGTTTCCACCACACCAGAAAAACCCCACAGGGTATTCTGCACACCCCTTTCCGCGCAAAAGACACGTTTCCAGCAGGTTAAAAATTAATTAACAGATTTTAAGTCAGACTTCCGCACCAGGCCCGCGCGCCCACCTTTATTTTATTAATTAAATCCCCCTCTTAAAGGGCGAGAAAATTTCAGAAAATCCGGCTGAAGCCGGCTGGATTTCCGCTTACGGTTCCCCTAAAAATTTCACAATAAGCTCCACTTCCGGTTTCAGGTAAAACCGGCGGTTTTTGTCATAGCCCGCCGCTTCGAGCGCTTTTTCCAGTTCCGTACACCGCTTGATCCACCGGCCCAGTCCCTGCAAGGCTATTTTCTTGCTCGCCTGCGGAAAATACAGCTGGGCCAGCTCAGTTTTGCGGTACACTCTGGGGCGGAACGGCGCGTCATCCGCCTCCGCCGCCGTTCCGAATCTCGTTTTCTGTGGCATGTAATTCATATTCCAAATCTTTAATTTGTTGATATAAATTTACTTATTTTCAGTGAGATAGACAAATTTTTCACCCTGTTTTTCCACGGTTTTCCCACCTTTTTCCGTACCCCGCACTGCCTTTTCCGGAAACACAAGTGCGTTTTCGGCCAAACGCAAGTACATTTCACCCCAAGCGTCCTTACGTTTTCCCCGAAACGCAAGCAGGTTTTTCCTCAAACGCCAAAGTGCTTTTTCGCAAACACGCCGTTCAGCTTGTCAAAACATACATAACCTTGCCCCAGAACGCATAAAACTGACAAAAAACGTTGCGTCCCAAGAAAATAAATATTACTTTTGCATCGCTCTTACAAAAGACAAAAGCTTACCCTCCCGGTAATACGCATGGGAGTGGTAACGGCGAAGCACACCCTGAACCCAGCGATTATGCCCGCCGTACAAGCACAACGGATAATTCAAAAGACATAATATAGAGATATGAGATTACACAAAATTGCCTGCCTGGCGGTCGCACTGACGCTGACAGCCGGATGTACTTCCTACAAGAAGGTACCCTATCTGCAAGACCCTGAAGTGGTAAACAATTACGGAAAAGAGATTCCGCTCTACGATGCTAAAATCATGCCGAAAGATTTGCTGAGCATCACCATCAACACCACCGACCCGCAGGCATCCGCGCCGTTCAACCTCACGGTACAGACTCCGATTAATGCTGCCCAAACAAATATTACGGCTACCACCCAGCCTAGTCTCCAGCAGTATCTGGTGAACAACAAGGGGGAAATCGACTTCCCGGTGTTGGGCCGCTTGAAGGTGGGCGGACTCACCAAGAACCAGGCGGAAGACCTGATTCGCGAAAAGCTGACATCCTACCTGAAAGAAGCGCCCATCGTGACCGTGCGCATGGCCAACTATAAGATTTCCGTGCTGGGCGAAGTGGCCCGTCCGGGTACCTTCACCGTAAGCAACGAAAAAGTAAACGTGCTGGAAGCTCTGGCTATGGCCGGTGATATGACCGTGTATGGCGTGCGTACCAACGTAAAGCTGATTCGTGAAGACGCCGACGGCAAGCGCGAAATCAAGGAACTCGATCTGACCAAGAGCGATCTGGTGCTGTCGCCCTATTTCTACCTGCGTCAGAACGACATCCTCTATGTCACTCCGAACAAAACCAAGGCCAAGAACTCCGACATCGGTAACACCACCACCACCGTCATCTCGGCCACTTCCATCCTGGTATCCATTGCCAGCTTGATTGTCAATATCCTTCGCTAATCCATTCACTAACTCTATAGCATATCATCTGTTATGACTGAACAAAACATCAACAATATGACGCCGGAAAATCCGGAAGAGAACTCGTTCAATCTCTATGCCATCTTCTTCAAGTATCTGGTTTACTGGCCCTGGTTTGTGGCCAGCGTACTGGTTTGCCTGGTACTGGCCTTTGTGTACCTGCGCTACCAGGCTCCGGTATATAACGTGACTGCCAGCGTGTTGATTAAGGAAGAAGACTCCCGCAACCGCTCCATGGGAGCAGCCGGCGGCACTTTGGAAGCCTTGCAAAGCATGGGCGGCTTCTCCATGACAAATAATTTTGAGAACGAGGTAGAGATTATGAAATCTCGTACGCTAATCAAAAAAGTAGTCACCCATTTAGGCTTGTACATTTCTACAGGAGAAAAACGCCTTTTCGGCTACAACACCGCCCTTTACAAGACTTCCCCTCTGGAAGTCTATATGTCTCCGGAAGAAGCCGATAAGTTGGAGGGAGGTATCAAACTGCATCTTACTTATACTAAGGACAATCACCTGAAGGCCAAAGCAGAATACATGCTAAACGAAGAAAAACAAGAAATCGAGAAGACTTTTGACAAGCTGCCGGCCGTCTTCCCTACTCCCGTGGGTGTAATCAGTGTGACTGTGAAAGACTCCTTACTGGCCGAATGGCGGAAAGAAAACAAGGGAAACATTGAGTTGATAACTTCAATCAACTCACCTACGGCTGTGGCCAAGGCATACGGAGAAAACCTTACGGTAGAAGCTACCTCCAAGACAACGACCATTGCCCAGATGGCCCTAAAAAACACGAGTCGCCAACGGGCAGTAGATTTCATCAATTGCCTGGTGGCATTCTATAACCAGGATGCCAACGACGAAAAGAACGAAGTAGCCATGAAGTCGGCCGAATTTATTGAAGACCGCATCCAGATTATCAACCAGGAACTGGGTACCACCGAAACCCAACTGGCCGATTTCAAACAGAAATCCGGCCTGACCGATTTGACCAGCGATGCCAAACTGGCACTGGAAGAAAACTCCAAATACGAACAGCTGCGTATTGAGAACCAGACCCAGATTCGCCTGGTAGAATTCCTGCGTGAATACATTAACAACCCCGCCAACGAGCATGAAGTGATTCCGGCCAACGTAGGCTTGCAGGATAAAGACTTGAGCCAGCTGATTGATAAATATAATTCGATGCTGATTGAGCGCAAGCGCTTGCTGCTGACGTCTTCCGAAACCAACCCGGCGGTAGTCAATATGAATACAGGCATCGAAGCCACCCGTCACAATGTGCAGACCACCGTGGCCAGCGTATTGAAGGGACTCCAGATTACCAAGGCCGACCTGGAACGTCAGGCACGGAAGTTTGAAGGCCGCATCAGCAGTGCCCCCCAGCAGGAAAAGGAATTCCTGAGCATCGCCCGCCAGCAGGAAATCAAGGCACAGCTCTACATCATGCTGCTGCAGAAGCGCGAAGAAAATGCCATCACCCTGGCAGCCACCGCCACCAACGGCAGAATCATTGAAGAGGCCCTTCCAGAAAAATATCCTGTATCTCCCAAAAAGAAAATGGTGGCATTGGCTGCCCTTGTCATTGGGCTGGTCATCCCCGTAGGCTTTGTGTACCTGCGCGATTTGCTGAAATACAAGATTGAGAACCGAGAAGATGTGGAACGCATTACCAATGTGGGCATTCTGGCCGAGCTGCCCAAATGTACTACTCCCGAACACGGAGCCATTGTGATTCATGAAAACAAGAACGACCTTATGGAAGAAACCTTCCGCGGCCTGCGCACCAACCTCCTCTTTATGCTGGGCAAAACGGACAAGGTCATCCTGTTCTCTTCCACCCAGCCGGGTGAAGGTAAATCCTTCGTGGCAGGAAACACGGCGGTCAGTCTCGCCTTTATGGGCAAGAAAGTCATCATCATGGGTATGGACATCCGCAAGCCCGGCTTGAACAAGGTGTTCAATCTGAGCCGCCGTGCGGTAGGTATTACCAACTACCTGAGCGACCCCGAGAATGTGAACCTGTTCGATATGATTCAGCGTTCCGACATCAGCCCGAATCTGGACATCCTGCCCGGTGGCCCCGTACCTCCTAACCCCACCGAACTGGTAGCCCGCGATGTACTGGACAACGCCATCAACCAACTGAAAGCACATTACGATTACATCATTCTGGATACTGCCCCTATCGGTATGGTGACCGATACCGCCATTATTGCACGTGTAGCCGATATGTGTGTGTACGTGTGCCGCGCCGATGTCACTCCCAAAGCCGGCTATGAATACATTAATGTATTGAAGAACGAACACAAGTTCCCGAAACTGGCTACCGTTATCAACGGCATTGACATGAGCAAACGTAAAAATAGCTACGGCTATGGTTACGGTAAGAAATATGGCTACGGTAAAGGATATGGTTACGGATATGGCTACGGTTATGGATATGACCAAAAGAAATAACTAAAATGAAGTTTTTCCACGACTTGCGCGGCATCACAAACAGCCAACCAAAGCATTATGAAAGCATGTTCAAGGAAAATAAATTCAATATTTAAACAACAATAATAGGAATTGAAAGATATGAAAGATTTTAATAGCTTGCAGATAGCTGTAGCTGGAACAGGCTACGTAGGACTTAGTATAGCAACACTCTTAAGTCAGCATCATAAAGTAACTGCAGTTGACGTTATACCTGAAAAGGTAGAGAAAATTAACAATAAGATAAGTCCTATACAGGATGAATATATAGAAAAATATCTTGCAGAAAAGGACTTGAACCTCACAGCAACATTAGACGGTGCAGCTGCGTATAAAGAAGCCGACTATGTGGTTATTGCCGCTCCTACAAACTATGACCCTGTAAAGAACTATTTTGATACAAGCCATGTAGAAGAGGTTATCGATCTTGTGCTGGATGTAAATCCCGATGCGGTTATGGTTATTAAGAGTACCATACCTGTAGGCTATTGCCGAAGCCTGTATGTTAAGTATGCTGAGCGTTTCAAAAACGATGTGAAACTGCATAACAAGAAGTTTAACCTGCTGTTCTCACCTGAATTTTTGAGAGAGAGCAAGGCACTGTATGACAATCTTTATCCGAGCCGTATCATCGTAGGCTATCCGAAACATATTGCAGGACATGATGACGAGAACAAAGCAATAATGACTATTGCTGGAGATAACCTAGAAGAGAAAGCAAAGACATTTGCAACGTTACTGCAGCAAGGAGCTATAAAAGAAAATATCGATACTCTGTTTATGGGTCTCAAAGAGGCGGAGGCAGTAAAGCTGTTTGCCAACACATACCTGGCTCTGCGTGTAAGCTATTTCAACGAGCTTGATACATACGCTGAAGTTAAAGGGCTTGACACTCAGGCTATCATTCAAGGAATATGTCTTGATCCGAGAATCGGAACACACTATAACAACCCTAGTTTTGGCTATGGCGGATATTGTTTGCCAAAAGATACAAAGCAACTGTTAGCAAACTATGCGGACGTACCAGAGAATCTTATACATGCCATTGTAGAAAGCAACCGCACACGTAAGGACTTCATCGCCGATCAGGTATTGAAGATGGCAGGATATTATGACTACAACAATTGTGGAGACTTTAATCCGGCACAGGAGCATCTTTGCGTCATAGGTGTTTATCGTCTGACAATGAAGTCAAATAGCGACAACTTCCGTCAAAGCTCAATCCAAGGCGTAATGAAGCGCATCAAAGCAAAAGGCGCAACTGTTATTATATATGAGCCTACACTCGAAGACGGAACAACATTCTTTGGTTCAAAGGTAGTAAATAACATGGACGAATTTAAGTCTATGTCTAAGGCCATTATTGCCAACAGATACGACAGCTGTCTGGATGATGTAAAAGATAAGGTTTACACAAGAGATATATTTAGAAGAGATTAGAATCATCTAATAAATCCTGTCTCTTATACACATCTCCGAGCCCACGAGACTGCAGCTAATCTC
>ERZ1027150.638-NODE-638-length-29047-cov-15.419943_pt1 | contig 29047 bp, 21 predicted proteins | sample MGYA00519276_ERZ1027150 | MGnify/ENA primary metagenome ERZ1027150 (study PRJEB26926, sample SAMN06164860) | human gut metagenome | biome: ENVO:00009003; feature: ENVO:2100002; material: ENVO:00002003 | host: Homo sapiens | place: USA | collected 2012 ... | reverse complement strand
CGAGATTAGCTGCAGTCTCGTGGGCTCGGAGATGTGTATAAGAGACAGATCATTTGCACATCAAAACCTAAAATTGGATTTTATTTGGGGAATCACTTCTGCAATTATTATAGGAGTTTTATTGCACACTGTGTTTAAGCATTTTAAAATAACAAGAATATTATTCATCGGAAACCTAAAATAACAACCAAATGAAAGTTTTACATACAGGTACATTGGATGTAAATGCCGGTGGTCCTGCCATGAGTACCTATTATACTTTATACGGTTTACGCCAACAAGGAGTAGAAGCAGAGATTATTATGTATCCACTTTCTCCTACCGGCAGACTGAGAGGAGAAAATATCCCGGTTCATTTTGCCAAAGCTCCGTGGGAGCATAAAATGGCTTATTCACCTGCATTGAAAAAAGAAATTGAAAAATTGGGTGAATATGATATTTATCATGCACAAGGGGTATGGCAGTATCCTACTTATGCACTGGCAGATATTGCACGTAAAAAAGGAAAGCCTTATCTGATTACTCCCAGAGGGATGCTTTATCCGCAGGATATACGAAAATCGAATAAATTCTTCAAAGAACTCTCTTTGAAATTCCGGCTACTGGATGATTTGAATCGTGCAGCTTGTGTACAAGTGACATGCAAAGAAGAAATGGAGCACTGCCGGAATTTAGGAGTAACCTCTCCTATTGCTATTATTCCTAACCCGATTGAGATTAAAGAATACAAAGAAACAAAGAAAGATGATGTATTCCGTTTAGGGTATTTGGGAAGACTTTCACCAAGAAAGAATGTAGAGGGATTGATTTATGCCTTTGCAGAATTACGCAAAGAAACAGTCCATGCAGAATTGCTGATTATAGGAGGGGGAGATGAAGCATACGAAGCCTTCCTAAAAAAAGAAGTAAACAGATTAGGACTAACCAATGTACGTTTCGCAGGATTCTTATCGGGCAAAGAAAAAGATGAAGCCATTGCCTCATTGTCTGTATTGGCTATGCCTAGTGAATTTGAAAACTTAGGAAATGTGATTTTAGAAGGTTTGGTAAGAGGTATTCCTTGTATTGCGACTAAAGGTGCACCATGGGAAGAACTGGAAACACATCAGTGTGGATGGTGGGTAGAATACAAGCAGGAAGCAATTACAGAAGCGGTACGGCAGGCTCTTTCTTCGAGTGAACTCAAAGAAATGGGAGAAAGAGGAAAACTGCTTGTAAAAGAGAATTATTCTGTAGAAGCAATTGCTGAAAAGATGAAAGAATTATATTCATTTTTAACAAATTCCTCCCCTATAAAACCATCCTTTTTATATGACTAACAAAACTGTTAAACTAGAAACTTTCTCCAATAAAGGATTCACAAAATCAGCCGGCTTTCTAAAACAAACTCTATGGTATTTCACCAATGCTTTATTAGTGCGTGCTTCATGGAATCCTTTCATGGGAATAAAGATTGCACTACTAAAAGCATTTGGAGCAAAAATCGGGAAAGGACTGGTTATAAAAAATAATGTGTGCATTAAATTTCCCTGGAAACTGACTATAGGTGATAATGTATGGTTGGGAGAATATGCATGGATTGATAATTTGGATGATGTGCATATAGGAAATAATGTCTGTATTTCTCAAGGAGCCTTACTCCTGACAGGAAATCATGATTATACATTGTCATCATTCGATTACCGAAATGCTCCTATTTGTATAGAGGATGGAGCATGGATTGGGGCCAAGACTGTGGTTTGTCCAGGAGTTACCGTACACTCGCATGCCATTCTAACCGTAGGTTCCATTGCAGCCAAAGATATGGAAGCGTATGGTATCTATCAAGGTAATCCTGCTCAAAAAATTCGTAACAGAAATATCAAATAATAATACTGAATATGAAAGTATCTATCATCACCTCTTGCTTCAACCGCGAAGCAACCATAGGAGATGCCATAGAGAGTGTACTCTCGCAAACGTATCCCGACATAGAATACATCGTGATAGACGGGGCGTCGAAAGACGGCTCGTGGGCGGTGATTGAACGTTATAAGGAGGGGATTGCGCAAATGGTATCGGAACGCGACCGCGGTATGTATGAGGGTATAAACAAGGGCCTGAAAAGGGCTACGGGGGATATCATCGGGCTGATTCACTCGGATGATTTCCTGTTTTCGAAGGAAACAATTGCGCATATTGTACGGAAGTTTGAGGAAACGGGTGCGGACTTAGTGTATGGCAACGGACTGTTTGTGGATGCCAAGGATACACAGAAGGTGGTGCGCAACTGGATTAGTGGTTCGTACAGCAAAGGGAAAATGAAACGGGGATGGCTGCCGCTGCATCCTACGGTGTATATCCGAAGGGAGTGTATAGAGCGACTGGGGATGTATGACGAGAGTTTCAAGATTGCGGCGGACTCGGATTTCTTAGTGCGCTATCTGTATGAGGGGAATCTGAAAGTGGCGTATCTGGATGAATATGTCGTGAGAATGAGAATGGGGGGATTGTCTACGGATCCGGAAAAGATGAAGCAGAAGTGGGCGGAGGACTTGAGGATGTACCGGAGTCATGGTTTCTCGCCGTATCTGACACTGGGGATGAAAATCTTGTCGAAGATTCCGCAGTTTATTTCAGCCAAACTGATGAAAAAGGGGGCTATCTGATGCCCATGAGTTTATAGAAGACTTTCTGACAGAAGGAAAGTATACTGAGAAAGACACGTTCGAAAAGGGAAGGTTTCATTTTATTTTTTTCTTGTAGTTACTTCGGCAAAAATAAGGGATTATTTTTGTATTTCAGTGATAATAAGCGTGAATATATTATCCGATCTCAAAACGTATTATACACCGTTTAGAGGCATAGACATGACTAAACTATATAATTCGGATGCAGAACTATATGAAACAAAGTACGATTGCAACCTCTCACTCAATATAGTAAAGCTGAAAAACGGATAACATTCTCTTTCACCACAAAACTAAAAAACAAATAATCCATTCTGTATTTTTTTCGTATCTTTGTAGATAATCATTGAAAATAAAAATGGAACTCACTCATTTTTTTTATAAAGAAGATACTTGGGCATTGACTCAAGCTATTCCGCTGAAGAATGTCAATCTGCTTGTCGGGAAAAACGCGGTAGGAAAATCAAAAGTCATTGATGCCATATATAAGATGGCGAATCTTATCCTGCAGCAGGAAATTCCGTTTGTTTCAAAACGTTTTTTTTCTACCACTCTTACGTTCAAAGAGGAGAAAGAAGTGATAGAATATCATTTTGCTTATCGATTGGGAAGAATAACAGAAGAGAATCTGACTATAAACGGAGAGTGTTTATTAACACGAAATGAAGATGAAACATGGCTTGAGGAAAAAGGCATTAACCCACCGGAAGACAAACTGACTCTTCATGTGCGAAGGGATACTATACAATATCCTTATTTTGAAAAAATTATTGCATGGGCAGAGAATGTATACGGACAGCGTTTCAATGAAATTGAGACGGATGAAGAAAACCAAACCAATTCTTTTCTATCACCGATACATAAGGACGATTTATACACCATGGTGAAAGCTCTTTCTTGGGAATCGATCCAAAGAATCATTGAGCAAGCACAAAGTCTGGATTACCAATTAGAAGAAATAAAAGCTCTCGAACTGTTGCAATCTGTCAAAATAGTTGTCTTCAAAGAAAAAGAAGTAAGTGAATATTTGCTTATATCTTCTTTGTCGAAAGGTATGTGCAGAGCCATCAGCCTTCTGATTCAAATGCAATACATCTCGACACAAAACAAGCCCTCGCTCTGGCTAATTGATGATTTGGGGGAAGGATTGGACTATGACCGCACAGTTAAACTGGGAAAATTGTTGTTTGATTTCTGCCATGAATATGGTATCCAACTGCTTGCCAGCTCAAACGATACTTTCCTGATGGATATCGTAGACCTGCAATTCTGGAATATACTGGAACGTAAAGGTGAAAAGGTAGTGCCTATAAATACGACCAACAAGCCCGAATTGTTTGAAAACTTCAAATTTACGGGACTTAGCAATTTTGATTTCTTCTCATCGGACTACATTTCACGCCATACACAAGATAAACAAGAAGAAAGATGAATATTAAAAAGATTGCGGTTTTTGTGGAAGGACAAACCGAATACATCTTTGTACGGGATTTTCTTTGTGCATGGTATGAGTATGATGCACAAAAACTGGGACTGGAGTGTTATCAGTTTAAAGGGAACAAGACTAATAATGTACCGTATCCGTTTGGAACGAGAGAGAGTGAAAACTTTTATCTGATCTACAATGTGGGTAATGACCAGAGTGTGGTAAGTAAAATGTTGAAAGAGGCCCCACGCCTTCAGCACAGTGGCTATCAATTAATTGTCGGACTGAATGATATGTACTGCGATGATTATCATACATGTGTAAAGAATCGCCAAATCAGTATGAAGGTAAATGAGAAATTCAAAAATGAAAGAAATAAAGTAATTCAATTGCAAGGACTTACACATCTAATAAAACCTCACTTTGCCATTATGGAAGTGGAAGCCTGGTTTTTAGGCATGTATGAATGTCTGCAAAGAATAAATAAACGATTTACCCCTGAACTGATAAAAGACAAACTAGGTACAGACATTACGAAAGATCCGGAAACTACGGTTTATCATCCGGCCAAAGTACTGAATGATATTTATCAACTGGAAAACATGCAATATGGAAAACATGCAAGTGATGCATATGCTATTACTTCAACATTGACTAAAGAGGATTTTTTGTACTTAATGAATTCGGGAAAATGCCAATCATTTAAGGATTTTGTAAATGAGATTGTGTAATTGGAAGATGATTCTCTAGAAATTTAACCAACATGAAAAGATATTGCCAGACTTTGGATCTCTACGACGACAAGGAGCTGATAGCGGCGTACGTGGAGGAACATGCCCATGTATGGGAGGAAGTGAAGGCGGGAATCCGCGAAGTGGGAATTCTGGATATGCAGATTTATATCCACGGAAACCGCCTGTTCATGATTATGGATACAACAGACGAGTTTGATATGGAACGCGACTATGCACGGCTGGCTACACTGCCACGCCAGGCGGAATGGGAAGCGCACATGGCCAAGTATCAGAAGGCGGCACCCGGACAGGCCGCTAACGAGAAATGGAAACTGATGGAGAGAATTTTTAAATTGTAGATATCAGTTTTTGAGTTTGTAAGTTTTTAAGTTTGTAAGTGGATAATCCGCTTGTCTTTGATGTTTTCAAGTATCAATAGTCAATGAAAACATCAACAAACTTAAGATGAGTTTATGAGTTCTTGAGTTTATGAGTTTGAGAACACCAACAAACTTAAGATGAGTTTATGAGTTCTTAAGTTTATGAGTTTGCGTATGAGAACACCAACAAACTAAAAAACTCAAAAACTTAAAAACTAAAGAACTTAATATGAGTTTGAGAACATCAACAAACTCAAAAACTTGCATCAACAAACTCAAAAACTTAAAAACTTAAAAACTAATAATGAAGAAACTACTGTCATTGCCTCCCAACTTAGTGGAGTGCTTTCATGATATTGAAAAGGCAGACCGCAACGAGTGGTTCTGCACATCGGACCCGATAGGAAGCAAGCTGGGTTCCGGAGGAGGTACGGCCTGGCTGCTCAGGGCGTGCATGGAGAGTGAGAATACAAGTGAGAATCTGGCCGGATGGCTGGCGAAGGAGAAGCGTATCCTGCTGCATGCGGGAGGACAGAGCCGGCGTCTGCCTGCCTATGCGCCTTCGGGGAAAATTCTTACACCGATTCCGGTGTTCCGCTGGGGACGCGGCCAGAAGCTGACACAGAACCTGCTCTCGCTGCAGCTGCCGCTTTACGAAAGGATTATGGAAAAGGCTCCGGAAGGGCTGCATACGCTGGTGGCAAGCGGGGATGTGTACATCCGGGCGACGGAAGCGTTGCAGGAGATTCCGGACGCGGACGTGGTGTGCTACGGACTGTGGGTGGACCCGCAGCTGGCAAAGAACCACGGGGTGTTTGTTTCCTCGAGAAAGGAACCGGACCGGCTGGACTTCATGTTGCAGAAGCCGAGCGTGGAGGAGCTGGGAGCGCTGATGAAGGATTATCTTTTCCTGATGGACATCGGTATCTGGCTGCTGAGCGACCGGGCTGTGGAACTGATGGTAAAGCGTTCGGAAAAGGACGGAAAGATTGGATTCTATGATATGTACTCGGACTTCGGACCGGCACTGGGGGCGCATCCGCGTCTGCACGACGAGGAGCTGGCTCAGCTGAAGGTGGCGATTCTGCCGCTGCCGGGCGGGGAATTCCACCACTACGGTACGAGTCGGGAGATGATCTCCTCTACCCTCGCCGTGCAGAACTGTGTGATGGACCAGCGGGCGATTATGCATCATAAGGTGAAACCGCATCCGGCTATCTTCGTGCAGAACGCGAAGGTGGAATGCAGGCTGACTGCGGAGAATGCGGAGGTATGGATCGAGAACAGCCACGTGGGAAAGGAATGGAAGCTGAACAGCCGCAACATCATTACCGGTGTGCCCTGCAACGCATGGAAGATGGAGGTGCCCGAAGGGGTCTGCATCGACGTGGTGCCGATGGGTGAACGGGGTTTTGTGGCAAGACCGTACGGATTCAACGATGCGTTCAAGGGGGCGCTGGACAAGGAGGGTACGCTGTATCAGGGTGTACCGGCGGCGGAATGGCTGAAGACCCGCGGAATGAAGCCGGAGGAGATCAGAGGAAATCAGGACCTGCAGGCGGCAGCAATCTTCCCGGTATGCGAATCGGTGGAGGATCTGGGTACGGTGCTGCGATGGATGACGGCGGAACCGGAACTGGAAGAGGGAAAGGATATATGGCTGAAGGCGGAGAAGATGTCGGCAGACGAAATCTCGGCGTATGCCGACCTGAGAAGACTGACCGCGCAGCGTGAGGAGTTCCGCAAGGTGAACTGGAAGACGCTGGCGGAGAATCATGGAAAGAGTGTGTTCTACCAGCTGGACCTGCAGCAGGCGGCGGAGGAGTACAGCCGGATGGGACTGGAACTGCCGGCGGAACCGGATGAGACGACTCCCCTGCTCACGCGTATCAGTGATGCGATGTTCCGTGCACGGACCCTGCAGCTGGCTGGTGCCGGAGAGCAGGAAGTGAAGGCGATGGAGGAAAAGGCGTTTGCGCTGATGCGCAACGGACTGGTGAGCACGGTGGACTTCCGCCAGCATCCGAAGCTTTCGGTGTACGAGGACCAGATTGTGTGGGGAAGAAGCCCGGTGCGTGTGGATCTGGCAGGGGGTTGGACGGATACCCCACCCTATAGCCTGATGAAGGGGGGTAATGTGGTGAACATTGCCATCGAGCTGAACGGACAGCCTCCTTTGCAGGTGTATGTGAAGCCGTCGAAGGAATACAAGGTGATTCTGCGCTCCATCGACCTGGGGGCCATGGAGGTGGTGACCTCGTACGAGGAGCTGCATGCGTTCAATAAGGTGGGCTCGCCTTTCTCCATACCGAAGGCGGCACTGGTGCTGGCGGGATTCCACCCGGATTTCAATACGGAATGTTATGCCTCGCTGGAGGAACAGCTGCGTGCCTTCGGTGCGGGTATCGAGGTGACACTGCTTTCGGCTATTCCGGCGGGTTCGGGACTGGGTACAAGTTCGATTCTGGCGGCTACGGTGCTGGGAGCGGTGAATGATTTCTGCGGTCTGAACTGGGACAGGCAGGAGATTGGAAGCCGTACGCTGATTCTGGAGCAGCTGCTTACCACAGGCGGAGGATGGCAGGACCAGTACGGAGGCGTGCTGCAGGGGGTGAAGATGCTGCAGACGAAGGCGGGATGGAACCAGGAGCCGATGGTGAGATGGCTGCCCGACTATCTGTTTACGGGAAGCGAGTACCGCAAGTGTCATCTGCTGTACTATACGGGCATCACGCGTACGGCGAAGGGGATTCTGGCGGAGATTGTACGGGGGATGTTCCTCAACTCGTCGAAACACCTGGAGCTGCTGGGTGAGATGAAGGGGCATGCCGTGGACATGTATGACGCGATCCTGAGAAATGACTTTACCGCAATGGGACGTCTGGTGCGCAAGACGTGGAAGCAGAACCGGCTGCTGGACGAGGGCACGAACCCGCCGGCAGTGCAGGCACTCACGGAACTGGTGGACGACCTGTGTCTGGGTTACAAGCTGCCGGGAGCAGGGGGCGGAGGCTATCTGTACATGGTGGCCAAGGATCCGGAAGCGGCTGCGAGAATACAACGGATTTTGAATGAGAACAGACCGAACGACAGGGCGCGTTTCGTGGAGATGAGCCTCTCGGAAAAGGGTCTTGAAATAAGCAGAAGCTGATATGGAAAGAAACGGTCTGGTGAGAACGAAGGAGGGACGGAGTTTCCTCCTTCCGTTTATTCTGATTACAAGCCTCTTCTTTCTCTGGGGCTTTGTACACAGTATTCTGGATGTGCTGAACAAGCATTTCCAGGATACGATGGAGATTACAAGGACACGCTCGGCGCTGATTCAGGCCGTGGTGTACGGGGGGTATTTCATCATGGCGCTGCCGGCGGGGAACATCATCCGGCGTTTCGGATACCGTGCGGGGGTGCTGACGGGACTCGTGCTGTACGGCGTGGGGGCGCTGCTCTTCATTCCGGGAGGAAGGATCGGCTCGTTCGAGTTCTTCCTGTTCTCGCTCTTTGTGATAGGGTGCGGACTGACCTGCCTGGAAACGGCGGCAAACCCGTATGTGACGGTGCTCGGAGACCCGGAAGGGAGTGAGCGGAGACTGAACCTGGCGCAGTCCTTCAACGGACTGGGGTGGATCTGCGGACCGCTCGTGGGGGGGATTCTTCCTCTTCGCAGGAGGTGGGGACGTAAGTACGCCGTATGCCATCATCGGGTGTATCGTGCTGGCGGTGGCGCTGGTCTTTGCACGGGTAAAGCTGCCGGAAATCGGGGAGTCTCCTGCCCCGGATATGCAGAAGGAGAGCACGGGCAGCAGAGGGCTGTGGAAGGAAAGTACGTTTACCTTCGGTCTGGTGGCGCTCTTCCTGTATGTGGCGGCACAGACGGGTATCAACAGTTTCTTCATCAACTATGCCACGGAAACGGCGGGAATTTCGGCACACGAGGCGTCGGTATGGCTGTCGTTCGGGGGCATGGGACTCTTCATGGCGGGACGCATGGGGGGAAGCTGGCTGATGCGCTCGGTAAGGGCGGAAAAGGTGCTGACGGCATGTGCCGTGGGAGCGGTGGCAAGTATGGCTGCCGTAATTCTGCTGCCGGGAAAGGCGGGATGGTACGGGCTGCTGTGCTGTTTCCTGTGCGAGTCGGTCATGTTCCCCACCATCTTTGCACTGGCCCTGAGAAAGACCGGAAGCAATACCAAGAGGGCGTCGTCGTTCCTCATCATGTCGATTGTAGGCGGGGCCATCGCTCCGGTTCTGATGGGAATTATTGCGGATACCAGCTCCATGGCGGCAGGATTCTCCGTCCCGCTGGTATGCTTTGTTGTGATTGCGGTGTATGCGTATAAATACAAATCTTTGAGGTGACAAGGAGACTGGAAAAATTGACAATTGACAGCTGATAATTGACAATAGCCCATTATTCATTGTGCATTTTCAATTGTCAATTATCAATTGCAAGTGCCTTGTCAACCGAAAAACTGAAAAACTCAAATCAAACTCAAAAACTCAAAAACTGAAAAACTTAAATTCAAAAACTTAAACTCAAAACACAATGAGAAAAGTAGCTTTGATTACCGGTATTACCGGACAGGACGGTTCCTATCTGGCCGAGTTCCTGATTGAGAAAGGATATGAAGTGCACGGAATCCTGAGACGCTCGTCATCATTCAATACAGGTCGTATCGAACATCTGTATCTGGATGAATGGGTGCGTGACATGAAGCAGAAGAGACTGGTGAACCTCCACTGGGGGGACATGACAGACAGCAGCTCGCTCATCCGTATCATCAGTGACGTGCACCCGACTGAAATATACAACCTGGCGGCACAGAGCCACGTGAAGGTGTCGTTCGACGTGCCGGAATATACGGCGGAAGCGGATGCCATCGGTACACTGCGTCTGCTCGAGGCGGTGAGAATCTGCGGGCTGGAAAAGACCTGCCGCATCTATCAGGCATCGACTTCGGAACTCTTCGGTAAGGTGCAGGAAGTGCCGCAGAAGGAAACCACTCCGTTCTATCCGCGTTCTCCGTACGGTGTGGCAAAGCAGTACGGATTCTGGATTACAAAGAACTACCGTGAAAGTTACGGAATGTTTGCAGTGAACGGTATTCTTTTCAACCACGAATCGGAACGCCGCGGGGAGACTTTCGTGACACGTAAGATTACGCTGGCGGCAGCACGTATCAAGCAGGGATATCAGGACAAGCTGTATCTGGGTAACCTGGATTCGTTGCGCGACTGGGGGTATGCGAAGGATTACGTGGAGTGTATGTGGATGATTCTGCAGCATGATACTCCGGAGGATTTCGTGATTGCTACCGGAGAAATGCATACTGTACGTGAGTTTGCCACACTGGCTTTCGCGAAGCTGGGCATCGAGCTGAAATGGGAAGGTGCAGGCGTGAACGAGAAGGGTATCGATACGGCTACCGGAAAGGTATTGGTAGAAGTGGATCCGAAGTATTTCCGTCCGTGTGAGGTGGACCAGCTGCTGGGTGACCCGACAAAGGCAAAGACGCTGCTGGGATGGAACCCGACAAAGACTTCGTTCGAGGAGCTGGTGAGCATCATGGTGGAACATGACATGAAGTTCGTGAAGAAACTGCACCTGAAGGCGCAACTGGACAGGGAGGAATAAGGAATGCTGGACAAATCGGCTAAAATATATGTGGCGGGGCACAACGGACTGGTGGGCTCCGCCATCTGGAACAACCTCATGCAGAGGGGGTATACCAATCTGGTGGGGCGTTCGCACAGTGAACTGGACCTGCTGGACGCGGTAGCGGTAAGGGAGTTTTTCGACAAGGAGCAGCCGGATGCGGTGGTGCTGGCGGCTGCGCATGTGGGGGGCATCATGGCCAACCTGCAGTACAGGGCGGACTTCATCTACCGGAACCTGCAGATTCAGCAGAACGTAATCGGTGAGAGTTTCCGTCACGGGGTGAAGAAGCTGCTCTTCCTGGGAAGTACGTGTATCTATCCGAGGGAGGCACCGCAGCCCATGAAGGAGGAGGTGCTGCTGACTTCGCCGCTGGAGTATACCAACGAACCGTATGCGATTGCGAAGATTGCGGGACTGAAGATGTGCGAGAGCTTCAACCTGCAGTATGGCACGAACTACATCGCAGTGATGCCTACGAACCTGTACGGACCGAACGATAACTTCCACCTGGAGAACAGCCACGTGCTGCCGGCCATGATAAGAAAGATTCATCTGGCGAAGTGTCTGAACGAAGGGGACTGGAATGCGGTGCGCAAGGACCTGGACCTGAGACTGGTGGAAGGTGTGGACGGTACGGCTGCGGATGGGGTGATTCTGGAGAAGCTGGCGAAGTTCGGTATCACGCCGGAAGCGGTGACGCTCTGGGGGACGGGTACACCGATGCGCGAGTTCCTGTGGAGTGAGGAAATGGCGGATGCCAGCGTGCATGTGCTGCTGAACGTGGACTTCAAGGATACGTACCGCGAAGGCGACAGGGAGATACGTAACTGTCATATCAACGTGGGCACGGGCAAGGAGGTGTCTATCCGTGAAGTGGCGGAGAAGATCATGAAGGAAATCGGCTTCAAGGGGGAACTGCGCTGGGACAGCTCAAAACCGGACGGTACCATGAGGAAGCTGACCGACGTGAGCAAGCTGCACGGACTGGGATGGCATCATAAGGTGGAAATCGATGAGGGGGTACACAGACTGTATGAGTGGTACCTGAAGGGGATTTGCATTAATCATAAGAATTGAATTAGTTTTTGAGTTCTTTAGTTTTTAAGTTTGCTGAGAAAACAAGGAGACTAGAAGAATTGACAATTGATAATTGACAATTGTCAATTGCGAGTGCCTTGTCAACTCAAAAACTAACAAACTCAAAAACTAAAATTAATATTGACAAATAGTAGGCTCACGGTATTCGTACCGTGGGCCTGCTTTGTTTTTATGCTTTCCATTTTTCACCGTAAACACATTTTTAATATTAAAAAGACTATTTGTGTTAAAAGACACAGAAGTAATTTAAACAACATTGCATATTTTAAAAAATAAAAACTTTTATATAAAGTTGTTTTATTATATACAATCACATATATTTGCGACGCATTAGATTAAATATCCTAACAAATTGATGGGAAGTATGAAAAAACACTATCACAAATTAATCTGCCACCCTCTCAAAAACAGATGATGCAATGCTAAACTTTGTTATTTTATTTTAGCAGTGGGTGCTTCGCCAATATGCAACCAACAAACATGTTTAGCTGCAGAGAATCTTAATTATCAAAACACTCAAAATGTAAACACTGAGGGAAAAATTACTTATCAAGGTGTAGTTGTAGATGATACTGATATGCCACTTCCGGGCGTAAATGTAACATTCAAAAACGCCAAAGGAGTAGGTGTTGTAACCGATCTGGATGGTAAATTCTCAATTACTATTCCAGAAAAAGTACATAGCCTTATTTTTTCTTATGTGGGCATGAAAACGCAGACCATAAATCTTTCCGGAAACAGAGACAATATAAAGGTACGTCTGGAACCGGATGTAGTATCGCTGCAGGAAACTGTTATCACCGGTATCTATACCAGAAAGGTAGAAAGCTTTACCGGTTCCATGGCTACTTATTCTGAAAAAGATTTGAAAATAATAGGCAACCAGAATGTATTGCAGAGCTTGAAGGCACTGGATCCGTCATTTATTATTCTGGAAAACAATCTTGCCGGTTCTGACCCGAATGCGACAATGAATCTGAATATCGGAGGTAGTACAAACATCGTAGGTTTGGAAACTGAATATACCACCAACCCGAACCAGCCGCTGTTTATCCTTGATGGATTTGAGACAACTCTTTCTACTATCACCGACCTTAGTATGGATCGTATTGCCAGCATCACCATCTTGAAGGATGCATCGTCTACCGCAATCTATGGTGCGAAGGCTGCCAATGGTGTTGTAGTAGTAGAGACCAAGAAACCGGAAGCAGGTAGATTGAGATTCAACTACAACGGTAACTTTGGTGTAGAATGGGCTGATCTGACGGACTATAACCTGATGAATTCTGAAGAAAAACTGCAATATGAAAAACTGGCAGGATATTATGGAGATCTGGGTAAAGACGGGCAAATTATTGATGAATATTATCGCACACTGTATAACCAGCGTTTGCTGAGAAGTAAACAGGGACTGGATTCGTACTGGCTGAATGAACCGCTGCGTACAGGTTTCACACAGAGTCATAACATCTTTGCAGAAGGTGGTGACGCGGCGTTCCGATATGGTATCGGTATGACTTATACCAATACACAGGGGGTAATGAAAAACTCAAGTCGTGACATTTTGAACGGTAACGTACAGTTGACCTACCGAATTGATAAGTTTGCGTTCTCCAACCAAACCAATATTACCAATACGGGTATAGAAAATCCGATGGTACCGTTCAGCAGCTTTGCCAAGACAAACCCATTCTATGATAAATACAATGAATATGGGGAAGTAGAACAGGTCATCGAAACAATTAAAACTCCAAGTGGTACACAGTATATCACTAACCCGTTGTGGGACTTGCAGCAGAAGAGTTTCGACAAGACCAATCAATTGGCATTCACAAACAACTTCCAGATTGAATACAGACCGCTGACCGAACTGAGAATCAGAGGTAAATTCGGACTTACCGTAGGACGGAGCGCTGCAGAAAAATTCCAATCACCCAAAATGAGTACATACCTGACTACAGATCAGCTGAAACGAGGTAGCTACACAGAATCGAATACGAAATCGTCTTCGTATGACGGTAGTTTGGATGTATCGTATGGTAAGACTTTCGGCGACCATACTGTAAACGCAATCGGTGGTATGCAGATTAGCGAAAACAATACAGACTTGTCGCAGTTCTCTGCTATCGGTTACTCAAGTGACTTGTTCTCTAACCCGAACTTCTCAAACGGTTATCCGGATGGCGGCAAACCGTTTTCAAGTATCTCGAAGACAAGACATGCCAGCTATTATGCAAACTTCAACTATGGATATAAGCTGAGATATCTGGTAGACCTTAACCTCCGTACTGACGGTTCGTCTGTATATGGTGTAAATAATCCGTTCTCTACTACCTGGTCATTTGGTTTGGGATGGAACATCCACAATGAAGCATTCTTCAAACCGAACGATATTCTGAATTACCTGAAACTGCGCTACTCTTTGGGTAACCCGGGTAATGCGAACCTGAACGCGAAGATGGCGAACAGTATCTATACTTATTATACACAGTATCCGAATATGTTCGGACTGGCTGCCCTGGTCAGCACATGGGGTAACAGTGGTTTGCAATGGCAACGTACAAACGAACAGAACTTGGGTATCGACGTGGAAATGTTTGACAACAGATTTAAGATGAGCACTGACTTCTTCCTGAAGAAAACAGACCCACTGTTGCTGAACATCGACTTCCCGCCTTCATCGGGTATCTCGAAAGTGCCTATGAACGTGGGTGCAATGAAAAACCGTGGTGTAACTTTGACTACAAGCTACATCCTGATGAGAAGCAACGATCTGAACTGGACCGTTAATGCGAACTTGAGACATATCAAGACTACTTATTACAACATTGGTGATTTGCTGGAAAAATACAATGAACAAGGTAGAACCAACCAGACTCTGATACGATACTACGATGGAGCCAGCAGTACAGCAATGTATGCAGTGCGCTCGGCAGGTATTGACCCGATGACCGGTAACGAAATCTTTATCAAGAAAGACGGTTCGTATACCTTTAAATGGGATTCGGCCGATGAAGTAGTTTGCGGAGATACTACTCCCGACATAGAAGGTTCTTTCGGTACTTATCTGTATTGGAAGGGATTCTCAATAAACGCAACCTTTACTTACCGTTATGGTGGACAGGCTTTCCTCTCTACCCTATTCAACAAAGTAGAAAACATCAGCGATGTAGAAGTGAAATACAATCAGGACAAACGTGCATTGTACGACCGCTGGCAGAAACCGGGAGATATCGCGAAGTTTAAACGTATCGACGATACAAGCCAGACAAATATGTCTTCACGATTTATCGCAGATGACAACACACTGGAACTGTCGTCTTTGTCGGTAGGTTACGAATGTACTGACGTAAAATGGCTGAAAACAATCGGAGCTTCGGCATTCAACATCCGTTTGTATGGTAATAACCTGTTCCGTCTTTCTACCATCAAGGAAGAAAGAGGTATAGATTATCCGTTCTCAAGAAAAATTTCAGCTTCAATTGGTATCCGCTTCTAAAACTGCTAAAATTATTACATTATGAAAATAAAAAAATATCTGACCAGATTCATGCTTGTTTGTTGCATGGGAATCGCCACTTCGTCTTGCGCCGAATGGCTGAAAGTTGACATGGAAGATGGTATTATGGAAGATGCATTATATCAAGATAACGAAGGATTCCTGACTGTACTCAACGGAGCTTACAGCAGCTTAAATGAGGTGTATGGAAGTACCTGGTCGATGGGGCCGCTTGATGTAATGGCTCAATATTACAATGTACCGGCCAACGGTACTCACCCGTATAAAGTATATGCAAGCTATAGTTATACTGATGCTACATTTGAAAGAACATCCGGTAACTTATGGACCAAACTGTATGAAATAATTGCCAACCTGAACGTACTGATTGACCACTGCGACAGAGAAGGTAGTGCTATCTCGCAGAGATATTATCCTTTTGTAAAAGGAGAGGCATTGGCTTTGAGAGCAATGATCCACTTCGACTTGCTGAGATTCTACGGACCGATTTATTCGGCACAGACAGAATCGACTCCGGCTATTCCTTATCTGGACATCCCGAACAACAAGGATATGGTGGCTATATCTTCGGCTAAAGATGTATGCGCAAAGGTTTTGAGAGACCTGAAAGAAGCTGAAAAACTGCTGAACGAAGATCCTATCAGAGAAGAAGGAGTGATGGATTCGGATTCGGACAAGCCAAACGAATCGAATCAGTTGAGATACAGACAGTACAGACTGAACTACTATGCTGTACAGGGATTGCTGACTCGTCTGTACATGTGGATGGGCAACAAGACAGAAGCGTATAATTGTGCAACAACATTGCTTAACGAAGTCACTGAGAAAAAAACATTCCCCTGGGTTACCAAAGGGGCAGCGACTTCTGTAACTGCTCCGGACAGAGTATTTTCTTCAGAAGTAATGTTTGCGCTGTATAACACCAGCCGCAAAAATCTGTACGACGGTCTTTACGGACAAAGCCTGGAGGGTAATGCACTGACTTTCGTAGGTGGTATCTCGGGAGACAAGTCGAAACTGGAATCGTTCTACGGTAAAAACAGCTCAAGCGACTATAGAAGAAAAATGTGGGAAGAAGTGGTTATTACAGGCGAAGAAGGTGAGGAAGGTGCTGCTACAGAAAATACCGGTATTACCTACTTTCTGAAATATGAAAACGTAAGCACTGACTCACACTTCAGATACATGATTCCGCTGATGAGAATAAGTGAAATCTATCTGACTGTAGCAGAATGTAGCAACGATCTGAAAGAAGTGGCAGACTGCCTGCATCAGATAAGATGGAACAGAAACCTGACTCAGGACGAAGAGGTGACTGAAGAAAACAAAATGCGCCTTATCACCGAAGAATTTGCACGTGAAGTTATCGGAGAAGGACAGTTGTTCTATTTCTACAAAAGAAACGCAATGACGGAATTCCCGTCGGGTACAGAAGCAAACGCTACTTATAAAATGTTGCAGTCATCGTATGTGGTACCATTGCCGAAAGTGGAAACAGATAACAGACAATAACAAACACTTGATAATAATTGATGAGTATGAAAAAAATAAAATATTGCACATATGCCCTGATGGCGATGATGGGACTTTCATCCTGTGAAAAGGAAATCATGAGTTATGAGGGAGTGGATGGACTGTATTTTGACGTTCGCTGGGGATCGGCAGAAAGAGACCCGGAAACACAATGGGGACATCAGTCGTATACTCCGGTAGAATTTGGAAACATGACCGAGGAATCGTGCAAAGTACAACTGAGAGTAAGAACAAGCGGAACTGCCAAGGATTATGACAGACCATTCTCTATCACTATCGGACAAGATAGTACCAATGCAGTAGCTGGTAAAGATTATGTAGAGTTTACCAAAGACTACGTAATAAAGGCAGGAGAACAGTTTGCCTACATTGATGTAACCATCAACCGTACAGAGAGAATGCAGAACGATACGGTATCACTGCAACTCAGACTGATTCCCAACGAACATTTCTCTTGTCCGTTTACCAATTATGAAGATAATCCGGCATTCGATGCTCCGGAAAAGCGCTATGGATATAATCCGGATGCAACCGTACACAAGATTGTGGCATGCGACGTGATGACCAAACCGGAAGGATGGTGGGGTGACTTCAGTGGTACTGGCGGTGGACCGTTCGGTAAATATTCAAGAAAGAAATGGCTGCTTATGATGGAAGTAACCAATACTACCGTAGAGGATTATGCATCACGTATGGGAGCAACTGCAACCATGCCAATGGCCCGTGCTAACGCAATCAGTGAAACTTTTGCCAACTACTTGCTGGAGGAAGCGAAAAAAGGACGTGAACATGCTATCCTAGACGAAGACAATACCATGATGTGGTGTAGCTACGTAAACACCATCGATCCGAATGCATGGAAAGAGTTTGATACTCCGGATGATTATTATAAAGGTGAATAATTAACCTAATATCTGACATTTATGAAATTTAAATATATCTATTTGACAATACTTGCAGGAGGGTTGAGCCTGAATGCCTGTGTAGACGACAAAGGTTCATACGATCACTTGCCTGTAAATGAGCTAACTGTAGAAGGAGTAGAAACAGAATACTCTGTGTTGGCCGGTATCACAGAGTTGGAGATTAATCCGACAATCAAGGGAAGTGTAATGGGAGAAGATGAAAGCCAGTATAAATATACCTGGTATATCTGTCAAAGTACCATTATCAACAACGATCATACACATACAGTATTAGGTAATGAAAAGAACCTGAAAACTGTAGTGGTAGCCAATCCGGGAACCTACAAGCTGTATCTGGAAATTACCGATGCATCGACAGGAATTGAATGGGTAGCTTCTGAATCTTCACTGACCGTAACCACTTCGCTCACCACCGGATTTTATCTGTTTGGCGACGATGCAAACGGTAATGTAGCCATGGATTTCCTCAGTATGCCGGACAGCGAAGGCGATACTGCAGTCATCCATAATATCTTTACCAATTCGGCACAGCTGAAGGGAGCCGAAGACCTGATGTATACCGGATATACTTACGCTTCAAGTGCTATCATCAACTTGTGGGCTGTCACAGAATCGGGTTCCTATAAACTGGAAAACTCTATTCAGGATAAGACCATCTTCGATATAGACAATACTTATAACGAATCGTATACCTTCCCTTCCGGTTTGATACAGCACCCTGTGAAAGTATTGGAACAGTTCCCGCAACAGTATGTATATGGCTATGCAGCCAAATATTCGGACAGAGGTTTTATCACCGAAGACGGTGTATTTATCGCTTCTATCATGCTGGGCGAAGTGTTTGCCAGCCCTGTAAACCGATACTCACTGTCGAGCACCAAACTGTTCAAGCCTTATCCAAAGGCATTCTACTACTGGGACGGATCGTCAACCAACACTTCATTAAAAGCAATCGTATTGTATGATATGGATGCAAACTGCTTCGTAACAGTAGAAAAAACCGGTAGTTCTTACAGCAGTATCTTTACCGAAAAGAACTGTAAGAAGCTGGTCGATCAGGGTGGAGCATTCCCATGGAATCAGGACAAACGTACTATCGTATACGGAGAAAACAACTGGGCCAACAGCTATGCACTGATGAAGAGTACAGAAAACAATACCGACTTCTATATCTACAAAATGCTGGTTAGAGATCCGGTGAACCCGACAAAGGTAGGAGGATACTCACTGACTACCACAGAGGCACCCGAACTGGACAAGGCGAAGTTCATCTCATTCTCTCCGGAATATCCTATCATGATTTATGCTACCGACCGGACTTTCTATAAATATAACTATGAAACGAAGAAATCAGATGTCGTGAAAACTTATGACGGAGAAATCACTTATGCTGCATTCGACTGGCGTTCAAGAGGACAGCTTGATATCGTAATTTGTACCTACGATGCAAGTGCAGAAGAAGATAAGAGAGGTACCATCTATAAGTATGAATTGGGACAGACACTGGAAATCACTCCTATCATGACAGGTAGAGCGCTCGATAAAGAGTTTGTATACAATACTCCACTTAAAGTGAAGAAAGTGGAATACAGAAACAGTACACGATAAGTAAAAACATCATTATTTTATTGATTCATGAAAAAAACAATAATAGCCCTTGCATTGGGAATGGTTGGATTTGTGCCTCTTGTGGCACAAACCAACTTCAGACACATAAGTTTTGAAGAAGCCGTAAAACAGGCTAAAGCAGAAAAAAGACTTTTGTTTGTCGACTTTTATACAGACTGGTGCGGTCCATGCAGAAAAATGGCTCAGGAGGTTTTCCCACAAAAGAAAGTCGGAGATTTCTTCAACGAGCAGTTTGTATGTATTAAGCTGAACGCAGAAAAAGAAGGAAAAGAATTGGCAAAACGTTACAGCGTAAAGGTCTACCCTACTTTCCTGGTAATAGATGATAAAGAGCAGGTAAAAGCAACCATTACCGGAGCTGCATCGGGAGAAGCCTTTATCGAGAAAGTGAAAAAGGAGCTGAATCCGGAACTGACACCGGAGCGTATGAAAGAAAGATACGACAAGGGAGAAAGAACACCGGAACTGATTAATGCGTATGCCATGTCGCTCCTGGAGAAAAAGAAAATGAAAGAGGGCTTCGAAGTCATAAACGGCTATTTCGCATCGCTGACCGACAAACAGAAACTGGCTAAGGAAAACTTCTTCCTGTATACACTTTACACCACTAATGTAAGGGATGAAAAGGCTAAATATTTGCTTGCACACGTGGATGAATGTAAAGGAGAAACCAGACAGGAGGCTTTGAGGGTGCTGCAGAAGTTGTATTATTCGGAACTGCTTTCTTATCTTTCCGGACACTACTTTGCAAGCAAACAGTATAACCAGGAAGCGTATCAGGAAGTAAAAAACACCATTCTGTCGCTGAAACTGGACAAAGAATATCCTTTCCAGCCGTTGTTCGACATTGTGGAATGTTACGCCAAAGGGGACATGAGAGCACACTTCGAACTTGTAAAGAGTAAAAAGAAAGAAATGGCTGAAAAAGATTTCGAACTGATTCTGCTCAATGTAACCCGCCTTTATCCGAACTCTCCGGAACTGATTCCGGATGTAATCGGCTATATACGTAGCAGTCTTCCAGAGTTAAAAGCGGCAAACATCATGATGATGGGACAGATTCTGATGCAACTGGAAAAGAAATAATTCCCTCATATCCGCAAAATCAATAAAAAACGTGACTTGTATCAACGGGCAACGCGACTTGTATCGATAAGCAACGATACAAGTATCGCAAGCCTCCGATACAAGTCGCGTTTTTTGTATCAATAAATTAAATCAGAATTCAAACTTTTCGAGCTTCATGGCTGCAAGTTCCTGCATCTTTGGAACCAATGTGGTAAAATGAGCTGCCTGTTCGTGTGCAGATAAAGAAGCGGCATCTTTCCATGTTTCGCAAATCATCAATACATCTGCACGGGTAGCACTTTCAAACAAGTCGTATGCTACACAACCATTATCCTGCAAAGATGCAACAACCAATTCTTTGGCCAAAGCTACTACAGCTTCGCGATTCTGTTTTTCTACCTGAATAAATACGTTCAATCGAATCATAACTAACTATCTGTTTTAAATTGTTATACATAAAGGATATCAGCCCTCAAAAAAAGCCTCTGAAAGAAAAACGGAGATTTACATGAAATGTTCATATAAACCTCCGTATTTTTATTTATATACAATAAAATGCGTTTACCACTCGATAAACTGACCTCTTGCCTTACGTTCTTTGAGCAGTTCTGCCAGACGTTTGTTTTTGGAAGAAGCAATGTACTTACGACCGAAGATATTCGGAATGGCTACTCCCAAAGCAATGACCATAATGACCAGACCGGAATTGACACCGCTCTCGATGGCTTTCATCAGTGGAGTTACCTGATCGATAGACTGTACATTGATATTGATGATACCAAACAGCATACGGTACATCAATACTCCCGGAATCATCGGGATAACCGAAGGGATAGTAAGTACGTGGTTAGGCACATGGAACCAATGCACAGCTTTTACAGCAATAAGGCTCACCAGTACCGAACCTGAGAAAGAACCGATAACCAGACCCATATCCAAACCGATATTGTCTGTGCTGGCACCCAGATTGACAAAGTTACGCGTACATACTGCCAGAATACCACCAATCGCTACTACCCACAACAAACGGCGCTGGATGTTGAAAATCATCGAGAAGCCCATTGCCGAGATTGCAGCTGCAAGGGCATATTCCCAATAAGCATGGTGAGGAACCATACTGATAGTCGGGAAGAAGTCGGCAATGTGACACAGTTTCACCGCAAAGGCAATACCGAATGCCATCGCTGCTACCATCAGAAGAGTATTGACAGCTCGTACAATACCTACCTGTATATAATTGTCGAGCATATCATCGACAAAGTTAATCAAAGGAACACCCGGTACGATGAACAAGGCACAAGCCAACAGCGGGTGCCACGGAGTACTGGTCCACTCTGCCGGAAGCAGTGTAGATGCCCAAGCCAGAATAGTAGATACAAAGGCTGCAATGGCAATACCCATATAATGATTCAAACCGGATTCGTTGCATTTGGCACGCACACGCATACCGATAATCGCCGCAATGGAAGCATAAAGGAAAGCCATCCAGTCGCAACCGAACTGAATACAGAATCCACCGCAGGCAAAGCCGGCACCGATGGCTACCTGCCAGGGAGTATAATTACGCTTTTTGGTACGGATTTTCTCCAATTCTTCTTCGTAACGGTCGAGTGAATAATCTTCCTCAATGGCACGCCATGAAAGTTTGCTGACTTCGGAAATAGCAGTCATATTTACTCCGTGAGTCTCGATACGCTGGAATTTGGTAAACGAATAATCGCCATCGCTTACATTTACCATCAGCATGGTGTAACTGACATTGATATGGAGCTTCTCTTCAGGGATACCCAAATAAGCGGCTGTACGCTTCATGTTTCTGACTATACGGTTGGTATCTGCCAAACTTTCCACCAAAAGTTTTCCCGTACGCAACAATAGATCCACTCTACGATGCAACAACTGATCGTGAGCCTTTACAGTTGTCTCTAAATGTTCCTCTAATATCATTTTGCTATAAAGATTTTTTCGGGGTGCAAAGTTAAGAAAAATATCTTTTAAATCAGTACCTTTGCACCCCGAAGTTAAAAAAACGATGAAGAAAGTATCGAGAATAGAACAAGAGAAACAGACGGTAAGGCAGATGATACATTTCTACTGCCGGCACAAGGAAGGAAACAAAGAACTCTGTGCAGCGTGCAGTGAATTGCTGGAATATGCACTGGCACGTTTGTCGAAATGTCCTTTTGGAGAAGAAAAGAAAACCTGCCGTTTGTGCAAAATCCATTGCTACAACCCGAAAATGAAGGAACGTATCTGCGAGGTAATGAGATATGCCGGGCCACGCATGATGATTTACCACCCCATTACCGCATTGAAACATTTATGGAGAGAACTTGACTGAAAAATAATTACACAGAAACAAATTGAACTAAACTTCCAGACTCACCATTATTCACAAATTGAGGATTTTTTCTACAAAATCAATCTACACTCTTCTACAGAAGAAGAAGATTGAAGAGATTTACCACATTGATTTTCAACATTCAAATAAAATCTGTATCTTTGGCATATATATTGCCCATAACCACATAGTGGCATCTAAAACAACAAAAACTTAAATGATTATGAGACGTTTTTTGACAAAGAAGGACTTAAAGATTAAAAGGAAACAAACTATTTACACAGGGATAGGTATTCTGATTATCATTGCGTTGTATCTTTTCCTGACCCGCGAAAAGAAACCTGTACCCGAAGCACCGGTAGTTTGCGTAACACCAACACAGCAGCAGGATGTGGAAATTTATGGGGAATATGTAGGACGAATCAGAGCACAGCAGTTTGTAGAAGTACGCGCCCGTGTAGAAGGATTTCTTGAACAGATGTTGTTTGCGGAAGGTACCTATGTAAAACGGAATCAGGTGCTGTTTGTCATCAATCAGGATCAGTACCGTGCTAAAGCTGATAAGGTAAGAGCACAATTGAAAAAGGATGAAGCACAAGCACATAAAGCACAACGCGATTTAGAACGTATCCGTCCGCTATATGAACAAAATGCAGCCAGCCAGCTCGACCTCGACAATGCAGTGGCTGCCTATGAAACAGCTGTAGCCAGTGTAGGCATGAGCCAGGCCGACCTGGATCAGGCAGAACAGGAACTGGGATATACCATTGTGCGCTCTCCGATCTCAGGTCAGATCAGTGAACGCCATGTAGACTTAGGTACATTGGTGGGTGGTAGCGGCAAATCGCTTTTGGCAACAATCGTAAAAAGTGATACTATTCTGGTCGACTTCAGTATGACTGCACTAGACTATCTTAAGGGTAAAGAACGTAACGTCACTCTGGGACAAAAAGACTCTACCCGCTCATGGCAACCTACCGTTACCATTACTTTGCCAGACAATAGCGTATATAAATATAAAGGACTGGTGGACTTCGCCGCACCTCAGGTAAACCCGAAAACAGGAACATTCTCCGTTCGCGCCGAACTGGCCAACCCGGATCACGTGTTGCTGCCCGGACAGTTTACAAAAGTGAAAGTATTGCTCGATGTACGTAAAAATGCAACGGTTGTTCCACAGAAAGCTTTGATTATAGAAAAGGGTGGCGCTCATATCTTTGTAATGAGAAAAGACTCGACTGTAGAAAGACGCTTCATCGAACTGGGACCTGAATTCCAGAATAATGTAGTGGTAGAACGTGGTCTGTCGGCCGGAGAAATCATCGTAAGCGAAGGATTCCACAAGCTGACTCCTGGCATGAAAGTACGAATTGGAAAACCAGCAGCCGAAACACAAGAGTAAAGCGGATTTAGTAAAAACCCTTAAAAACAAACATTCATGAAAGTCAGCTTTTTCATCGACAGACCGGTATTCTCGGCTGTCGTCTCCATATTAATTGTCATTGTGGGTATCATCGGTCTGATGATGCTTCCAATCGACCAATACCCCCAAATTACTCCTCCAGTCGTAAAAATCAGCGCTTCATATCCGGGAGCCAGTGCCATAACCGTTTCACAAGCGGTGGCTACTCCGATTGAACAGGAGCTGAACGGTACTCCGGGAATGATTTACATGGAATCGAACAGTTCCAACTCCGGAGGTTTCTCGGCAACTGTTACATTCGATATTTCTGCCGACCCGGATCTGGCGGCTGTAGAAATACAGAACCGTATCAAACTGGCGGAGTCCCGACTTCCAGCAGAAGTAATACAGAATGGTATCAGCGTAGAAAAACAAGCTCCAAGCCAGTTGATGACCATCTGTCTGACCTCGGACGATCCGAAGTTTGATGAAATCTATCTGAGTAACTTTGCCACACTGAACGTAATCGACCTGCTGAGACGTATTCCGGGAGTAGGTAGAATCTCGAACGTGGGTGGACGTTACTATGCCATGCAAATCTGGGTAGATCCGGCCAAACTGGCCAATTTCGGACTGACCGTACAAGATGTTCAAAATGCCCTGAAAGACCAGAACAGAGAATCGGCTGCCGGTGTATTGGGACAGCAGCCTGTCACAGGACTGGATATCACTATTCCCATCACTGCCCAAGGACGTTTGTCAACAGTCGGACAGTTTGAAGAAATCGTATTAAGAGCTAATCCCGACGGATCGCTTATCCGACTGAGAGACGTAGCAAGAATTTCATTAGAAGCAGCATCGTATAATACCGAAAGTGGTATTAACGGAGGTAATGCAGCCGTACTGGGAATCTATATGCTTCCTGGAGCTAATGCAATGGAAGTAGCGGAAAATGTAAAAAAGGAGATGAAAAATATCAGCCAGAATTTTCCAGAAGGACTGGAATATAATATTCCGTTTGATATGACCGATTACATCTCACAGTCTATTCACGAAGTATATAAGACCTTGTTCGAAGCACTTATTCTGGTCATTATTGTAGTATATCTATCACTACAAAGTTGGAGAGCTACCCTAATTCCTATCGTAGCCGTACCTATTTCATTGATCGGTACATTTGGATTCATGCTGATATTCGGGTTCTCACTGAATATGCTGACGCTTTTGGGACTGGTACTGGCCATCGGTATTGTGGTGGACGACGCCATTGTGGTGGTAGAAAATGTGGAACGAATCATGGAAGAGGAAAAACTCAGTCCTTACGAAGCGACCAAGAAAGCCATGGAAGGCCTGGTAGGAGCAGTCATTGCTACCTCACTGGTACTGGCTGCAGTGTTTGTGCCGGTTAGCTTCCTGTCGGGTATTACCGGTCAGTTGTACAGACAGTTTACTGTGACCATCGTAGTATCCGTACTTCTGTCTACGGTAGTAGCCTTGACACTAAGCCCAGTAATGTGTTCACTGATTCTGAAACCGGATGATCCCAATAAACCTAAAAACCGAATATTCCGCACTATAAACAATTGGCTGAACATCGGAAACAACCATTACGTAAAATGTATCAGCCAGACTATCAAGCACCCACGCCGTGTAATCGTAGGATTCGGTATGGTACTCATTATGATATTTGTGTTCCACAGACTAACCCCAACCAGTTTCTTACCGATTGAGGATCAGGGATACTTTACAGTAGAGCTGGAACTACCGGAAAGCAGCACAATGGAAAGAACACGTGAAGTCACCAACCGAGCCATCGACTTTCTAATGAAGGAACCGGGTGTAGCGTATGTACAGAACGTTACAGGTAGCAGCCCTCGTGTAGGAACTAATCAGGCAAGAAGCCAACTGACAGTCATCCTAAAAGAATGGGAAGAGCGAGACGAAACCACCATTGATGAGATTATGGATCGTGTACGTAAAGAGTTCAAGGAATATCCCGAATGTAAGGTATATCTTTCTACACCGCCGGTAATCCCTGGACTGGGTACATCGGGAGGTTTTGAAATGCAGCTCGAAGCACGTGGAGACGCTACTTTCGACGACCTCGTGGCGGCAACAGATACACTGATGTATTATGCATCGCAATGGAAAGAAATAACCGGACTCTCTTCTTCACTGCAGGCCGAGATACCTCAGCTTTATTTCGATGTAGACCGCGATAAGGTGAAACTGACCGGAGTACCAATGGCAGATGTATTCTCTACCATGAAAGCTTATACTGGTTCGGTTTACGTGAACGACTTCAACATGTTCAACCGTATTTACCGTGTTTATATCCAGGCTGAAGCTCCTTACCGTGCGCACAGAGACAACATCGGGCTCTACTTTGTACGCGGAGGAGACGGGGATATGATTCCACTGACCTCTTTGGGAACAACCAGCTATACCACTGGTCCGGGAAGTATCAAGCGTTTCAATATGTTCAACGCAGCTGTGATACAAGGAACAGCAGCCAACGGAGCAAGTTCCGGACAGATAATGGAAAGACTAGAACAGCTTGCCCGAGAAAAACTACCCGACAACATTGGGGTAGAATGGAGCGGTCTTTCGTACCAAGAAAAGAAAGCAGGCGGACAGACAGGTATCATCCTGACCCTAGTATTTATCTTTGTATTCCTGTTCCTCGCTGCACTGTATGAAAGTTGGACCATCCCTGTAGCTGTACTGATATCATTGCCGGTAGCCGTATTGGGAGCATACGCCGGTGTAGCACTTTGTGGTTTGGAAAATGATACATATTTCCAGATCGGTCTGGTTATGCTGATTGGTCTGGCTGCAAAGAATGCAATTTTGATTGTGGAATTCGCAAAAGACGAAGTAGACAAAGGTAGAGGACTCATTGAATCTGCCTTGCATGCAGCCCAACTGCGTTTCCGTCCTATCTTAATGACCTCACTGGCCTTCATCCTCGGAATGATCCCGATGGTCATTGCAAGTGGTCCAGGTTCGGCAAGCCGTCAGGCTATCGGTACCGGTGTATTTTTCGGAATGCTTGTAGCTGTAACCATTGGTATCGTATTGGTTCCGTTCTTCTTTGTAATGATTTACAAAGCTACCAACAAACTGAAAGCAAAAAAAGCCAATTAATTCAGACAACTCATGAAAAAAACAAATTATATATATCTGGTTTTATGTATACTGACAGCCTCTCTTTTCTTGGAAAGCTGCCAGTTGGGTAAACATTACACACGCCCTAAACTGAACCTACCGGAAACTTTAGATAGCACAAGTATAGATTCCACCTCACTTGGAGATTATTCCTGGGAAGAGTTATACACAGATACTACCCTACAAGCTCTTATCCGAAAAACGCTTGTATACAACAAAGACATGCAGATTGCAGCAGCACGGGTAAAAGAATTGGCAGCCATAAAGCGCATTGACTATGCCAATATGTTCCCTGCTGTAGGGCTAAAGAGCCTTGGTAAAAAAGAAGGGAAAAATTACGGTGGAGACAAATATAAGCCAAGCAATCAGTTTGACTTGAAAATCAGTGCATCCTGGGAGCTGGATTTATGGGGTAAACTACGCTGGAGTAGAGATAAGAGCCTGGCTGATTTTATGGCATCCATCGAAAATCAGCGAGCTTTGAAAATGATGCTTATCGCACAAGTAGCACAATCCTACTTCGAACTCGTCGCATTGGATAACGAACTTTCCATTGTACGAAAGACCGTAGATGCACGCCGAGAAAGTTTACATCTAGCAAGAATAAGATATGAAGGTGGTCTGACCTCTGAAACAGCCTTCCGTCAGGCACAGGTAGAATTAGCACGTACAGCCACTTTAGTCCCCGATTTGGAACGGAAAATAGCATTGAAAGAAAACGAAATTGCCTTCCTCAGCGGAGATTATCCTCACCATATCCAGCGTACTGTACTTCCAGAGGAAGTCATGTTTACAAACAATTTACCAGTAGGGCTTCCTTCTACCTTACTGGAAAGAAGACCGGATGTACGTCAGGCAGAACAGGCACTGATTGCAGCCAATGCTTCTGTAGGAGTAGCCTTTACCAACCTGTTCCCGACTATCTCACTGACAGCTTCTTACGGAACCGAAAGTGCAGAGTTAAAAGACTTGCTGAAGTCGCCTTATCACCTGCTTTCAGTAAATATTCTGCAACCCATTTTCGCCATGGGAAAAAACCGAGCTATGCTGAAAGCCCAAAAAGCGGCCTATGAGCAAGCTACTTACGCCTACGAAAAAGCCGTACTCAATGCTTTTAAAGACGCCTACAATGCTATCGTAGAATTCAACAAGATAAAAGAAGTATACGAAACCCGTCTGCGTTTGGAACAAGCGTCAAAGAGTGCTCTTGATCTGGCTCAGCTACAATATATCAACGGAGTAATCGCTTACATGGATCTACTGGACGCACAGCGTGGATATCTGGATGCACAGATCAGCCTGAGCAATGCCATCCGCGACAAGCAGATTACCATGATCAATTTATATAAAGCTTTGGGAGGAGGTTGGAAAGAAGAAAACATTCCTTAAAAAAACAATGTAATCCTATAATATTTTTAGCCACATCTTATACAAACAGTTATGAGGCTGTCTCAAATAAACTTTGAGATGGCCTTTTTTGTGTCTGCAAAAAAATTG
>ERZ1027150.617-NODE-617-length-29680-cov-31.444422_pt1 | contig 29680 bp, 26 predicted proteins | sample MGYA00519276_ERZ1027150 | MGnify/ENA primary metagenome ERZ1027150 (study PRJEB26926, sample SAMN06164860) | human gut metagenome | biome: ENVO:00009003; feature: ENVO:2100002; material: ENVO:00002003 | host: Homo sapiens | place: USA | collected 2012 ... | reverse complement strand
TTGCTCAGGTACTTAAAAAGTTTAATTTATAATAGTGTTGCGGAATTAAGGATTAAGAGCATCTGGTAATTTCTGGCGTTTACGCCTTCGCGCAGAACGGTTTCGTCGGCTTCATATTCATGGATATTCTGCAATTCCTGTTTCAGCAGCCATGCAGCCGGATTGAACCACTGTACGAAGATGCAGAGGTCGGCCAGCAGCAGATCCCATGAGTGGCGGTTGCGGATGTGGGCCAGTTCGTGGATGAGTATCTCGCGTCCGTTTTCTTCCAGATCCTTTCGGGCAATCACGATCCAGTGCATCCAGCTGAAAGGAGCAATGTCGTGATCGTGTACCACCAGCCGTACATTTTTCTCTTTCCGGTCAGGGAGATAGCTGTTCAGAGCTTCCCGTTTGCCCTGACGGATCAGTCTGCCCAGCCTGGCCAGTGAACAGAGGTTGCGTACGATGAAGAATACGATACCTGTCAGATAGACCAGCAGGGCTGCACGTAACCACAAGACTGTGGCAGACGGTGTTGCAGCTGCCATGCTTTCGCCTTCCGGCTGTATATCGGCCAGCAGGAGAAGCTGCTCCAGTGTGAGCATTGTTTCCTGTACAGCTGCCGGACTGTTTACACTGGCTTCGACCAGTGGAAGCAGGGAAGACAACACCAGCAGTCCCAGCAGGGCAAAACGGTTGAAACGGTGGAATGTGTCGCGGCTCATCAGCAGCTTGTAGAACAGGTAGAATACGGCCAGGCAGGCGGCGGATTTCAGTATATAGACTAAAAAGGTTCCCATATCGTTATCTGGTTTTTCTGATTTGTTTCCGACTCATAACCGTCCCTCCTCTACCTTCTGTATCAGCTCCTTGAGCTCTTTCAGCGAAATGTCCTCCTCTTTCACCAGCGATGAAACGGCATCCCGGTAGGAATTGTTGAAGTATTTGCTGATGACACTCCGGAGCGTACGGCGGCTGAAATCATCACGGCTCACGGTGGCATAGTACTGATAAGTGTTGCCATATGCTTTGTGGGAGAGGTAGCCTTTCTCTTCCAGTCCGCGTACGATGGTGGACAGGGTATTGAAATGCGGTTTCGGATCGTCATAGAAAGCGAGCATTTCTTTCACAAACAGCGGGCCTTTTTCCCAGAAAAAGCCCATGATTTCTTCTTCTTTTGCAGTCAGTCCTTTCATGATTTTTTTCTTTTTCTGCAAATAACGAAAGTTTTTAGTTGATAAACTAATCTTTGTAGTTAATAATAGCTAAAGAGATAAATTTACTTTCGTTGCAGCTTGATCGTGCGGTCGTTGCGGCTGAATCGTGCGGTCGTTGCGGCTGAATTATGCGGTCGTTGTGGCCTGATCGTGCGGTCGATTTTTTGCATTGACCTGTCAATGCGAAGGTATCGTGCGGTCGTTAAATATCCGGCGATAAAATTTTCTTCCTATAATAAATTTTCTACTTTTGTGGCGTATATCTTGAAATGGGGTTGTATATAGTGTAATAAACCGAATAATACGTATGAAAAAAGAAGTAAAGAGTCAACGTTTGCAATCGTTGGATGCCTTGCGGGGATTTGACATGTTTTTTATTATGGGCGGAGGAGCTCTGTTTGCCGGATTGGCAACCTGCTGTCCGATTCCGTTTTTTCAGGCAATAGCCAGGCAGATGGAGCATGTGCCCTGGCATGGGGTTGCTTTTGAGGATATGATTTTTCCTCTATTCCTTTTTATTGCAGGTATTTCCTTTCCTTATTCTTTGGAAAAACAGAAAGCGTGTGGGATGAGTTCGGCAGCCATCTACCGTAAGGTGATCCGCCGGGGACTGGTTCTGGTACTGCTGGGTTGCATTTACAACGGACTGCTGGATTTTGATTTTGCTCATTTGCGTTATGCCAGTGTTCTGGGACGTATCGGCCTGTCCTGGATGTTTGCAGCCTTGCTTTTTCTGAATGTGCGGACACGTGTCCGTATGGGAGTTGTAGCCTTGCTTTTTATCGGTTACTGGGCGCTACTGGCCTGTTTTCCGGCGCCGGATGGCAATGGAGATCCTTTTTCCATGGAAGGGAGTCTGGTCGGTTATGTAGACCGGATGTTTTTGCCGGGACAGTTGTATTTGGGAATTCATGATCCGGAAGGGCTTTTAGGTATTATTCCTGCTGTCGGAACAGCCTCTTTGGGTATGCTGACGGGGGAATGGATCAAGCGGGAAGGACTGCCTGAACTGCGGAAGGTCGCTCTGCTGGCCTGTGCCGGAGTGGTGCTGGTCGTTGTCGGATGGATATGGGATCTGGTTTTCCCGATCAATAAAAACTTGTGGACAAGTTCGTTTGCCTGTCTGGTAGGTGGTATATCCATGCTGCTGTTTGCCTTGTTCTATTACCTGATTGATGTACGGCACTGTCATCGGTGGACTTTGTTTTTCCGGGTCATCGGGATGAACTCCATTACGATCTATCTGGCTCAGCGCTTCATTGATTTTGACTATACGGGCCGCTCCCTTTTCGGCGGACTGGCATCACTTTTCCCGGAATCATTCCAGCCGCTGATACTGGCACTGGCCTATATTGCCGTTTGCTGGGGATTCCTGTACCTGCTTTATCGTCAAAGGATATTCCTGAAGGTGTAATAATTATGGTATTTAAACTGAGTTAGAGATTTTTTTTTTTAAGCTTCTTTTTTATACAATACTTCGGTATTTTTATCGATCATTAGTGTTCCGTTAAAATCGGGATACTAATGATTTAACTGTTATCTTAAAAACTTTATATCTGTATTTAAGTGCTACATTAAAGTATGTTCTTTTTATTATGGAATTTGAAAATTATTTGTTTTTTAAATTTATTCGTTAGATAATAATTCCTTGGAAGGTGTAGGTGAATATTGGGAATTTTGTGGATTCATTGGTGGAGAATCCATGAAATCTTAAGAGTCTTATTGTGGATTTAATATGAATATTCTAAAGAAATATTTTATTAGGTCAAACGAATACAATATATTTGCATTATATTCAATATTATGATTTTATGGAGTATATAATCGACTTTAAATAGCTCTTATTGAAAAATGAGGTGTTAGTAGAAAATGTTTATAGTTTTCTTCGGTGGATATTAATGTTACATAGTCTGTTCTGGCAATTTTTGTAAAATTGTAATCTGTTAGAAGTTGTTGTGTAAGAATTAATAGATAGAATAAAGTATAGCATATCTTAAATAAAGAATATTTATATTAATCCATAAAAATTGATTAATCAGGATAAATTTATGAGATATTTAGGAAGTAAAGATTCCCTTGCAGATCAGATTATGGATTTGCTCAAAAAAAAAGGATTATTGCAAAATGAATTAATCTTTTGCGATGGTTTTTGTGGAATGGGATCTGTTGCCGATTCTGTAAAAAATATATATAATCGAATCATTATTAATGATTCTTTAAAATGTGCTTCCATTTTTACACATGCAAGATTAATAGCCAATGGGTGTACTTTTAATAAATTGGGTTTTGACCCATTTTATTTTTTGAATACAGATAAGGGATTTAAAGAGGGCTTTATTTATCAAAACTACTCTCCCGGTGCTTCAAATCGAATGTATTTTTCAAAAGAAAATGCAGGGCGAATAGATTTTTTTAGAGAGAAAATAGAGGAATGGCATGAAACAGAAAAGATTACTGAAAATGAATATTCTTATTTGTTGGCATGTCTATTGGAGTCTGTTTCAGATGTGTCAAATACAGCAGGTGTCTATGGCGCTTTTTTGAAACATTGGGATAAAAGAGCGCTAAAACCTATTGTTTTTAATAAAATAGACGCTTCGTCAGGCATTGCAGCAGATGTGATAGTCCTGAATTCAAAAATAGAAGATATTATATCAAATATTGATTGTGATATATTGTATCTTGATCCACCATATACTCAAAATCAGTATGGAACTCAATATCATTTATTGGAAACATTGGTGTTGAATGATAATCCGCCAATAAGTAAGGTAACAGGTTCTCGTCCAACAACTCCTATGCGTTCGCAATGGTCCAAAAATTATTATGCCCATGTTTTATTTGATAAAGTAATTTCAGAAACAAGAGCTAAGTATATAATTTTTAGTTACAATAATGATGGCTTTATGTCAAAAGACTTTATTGAAACTACAATGAAACGCTATGGAGTAGAGGATAGCTATGTTTGTGAGGTTATTGATTATAAAAAATATAATAATTTTAAATGTCAGGGAGCAAATGGACATTTTGAATATTTGTTTTTTATAGAAAAAAAGCCGACAGATAGAGTTGTTATAGAATCACCGTTGAATTATACTGGTAGCAAATCTAAAATGGTTAGATTCATAAAGAGTCAATTGCCTCAAAAAGATATTGACATATTTGTTGACGCATTTGGTGGAGGATTTAATGTAGGAATAAATATTGAAGCAAAAAAAATCATTTATAATGATATAAATCCTTTTGTAGAAGGGCTTATACGTTCTTTTTATACAGATCCTTGCTCGTACTTGCAGTATATAGAGCGGCAAATAAAAAAATACAATCTTTCACCAGATAATAAAGATGGCTTCCTTAAATTGCGTGATAAGTATAATAGTATTCCTATTGTAAAACGTGATCCTCGTATGCTGTATACTCTTATACTTTATGGATTCCAACAACAGATAAGATTTAATACAAATTGGGGATTTAATAATCCGGCTGGATCTCGTTGGTTTAATGAGAATCTTCTCTCGAAATTCATTGCATTTACAAGAAGCTTGCAAACTAAGAATGTGGAGTTTATGAACTCAAATTTTGAGTTTCTTGATATACAATTGACACCACAAACTTTTATTTACGCAGATCCACCGTATCGTTCGACTTTGGGGGTATACAATGACGGAAAACGAGGGTTTGAAGGATGGACTATAGCTCATGAACGGAAATTATGTAAATTTCTTGATATGGTCAATAAACATGAAGCGAAGTTTATGTTATCATATGTTGTAAAGGTTGGAGATTTTATAAATACAGAAATTATTGAATGGACAAATAAAAATAAGTATCATATGGTAGATGTGGTTACGACTCAAGGAAGGTATAACAATCGCCATGAAGTTTTAATAAAAAATTATTGATAAAATGGAAGCAATAATAACTTATCGTCCCGATGCTCAAAAGACTCCAGGTCTTTATAACAGAATTTTGACTAATGAAATTCTTCAAGATATTTGTGTTAGAGTTACTGGACAAGATAGATTTAGAGTAGTTCGTGATACCTCGACTTATAATAGGGGAAGATTAGTTATTGTTGAGTATGAGGGTGTAAAGAATTTTGTTTCTCTTTCAGAAGTGTTGGTTGAAGGCCGTAATCAAAGTGTGCAGAGTATTCCTACTGCGATTAACTTGTATTATGCTGATACTTATCCTAATAAAGCATTATATTATTATTTTATGCCTCATCATGGTAATTATTTTACTGATTATCATTTGTTTTATTTTCGTTTGTTAAAGACGGCAGGAGTTGTTTTTTTGAATATTCTTAGGTATTATCCGGCTGATATTGATGCATTTGAAAACATTGATGAATTGATAGATGAGAGAAACGATAATCGAGAAACTAATAGGTCTAATAATTCTTCCTTTATTTCAAAAACATCTGATAAAATTCAGATTTATGCAAAAACTTACGGAGCGAGCAAATACGAATCTACCCTTTTGGCTATAGCTGTGGCTGCAATTACAGATAGGCCTATAGATTTGTATAATATTTGTGAGCAAGATCTTACTCGTTTGCCTCAATCATCTTTGAATACAATCAATATTATAGGTAATATTTCTATCTATGATACATCTATTTCTTTAGAAAAAAGGACATTTATAAGCTTAGCAAGAAATAATAAATTTCGTTCACCTATATATCAGCGTAATTTGTTGCAAAGACTTGGGCGAAAACGTTGTGTATTGTGTGGATGTGAAATACCAGAAATTATTCAAGGGGCACATGTGTGGGGAGTAGCTGAGATAGTTTGTGATGATCATTTTAATGATGATATGAAGTTTGATCATGCTATAAGTGGTGAGAATGGTTTATGGCTATGTCAAAATCATCATAAATTGTTTGATTCGCATTATCTGTCGTTCGATATGGATGGTCATGTTCTTATACCAAATAATTTGCGCATAGAGGATGGTCGATTTATTCGTTCCATTACAGGAAAAGAGTTTCTAGACAATCGAATTATGACAGATAACTTCAGATGGTATCTATCACAACGTAATAGTATTCATGATTATTCATATTATCAGCGTTTGGTTTTATGATACTTGCGGAATATAATACTACATCATTCTCTGATTTTACTCTGTTTTGTGGAGATTCTACTAATATTATGTCACAACTCGAAAGTCAGTTTGATATGATATTCGCTGATCCTCCATATTTTCTTTCAACAGGTAATGGAATGGTTAATATAAATGGAAAGTACATAAAGTTTGATAAAGGGGAATGGGATAAAGTGCGTACATCAGAAGAGAAAGATAGGTTTAATCTTTCGTGGTTGACACTGTGTAAACGTTGCCTGAAAGATAATGGTACTATTTGGGTATCAGGAACATATCACAATATCTTTTCAGTTGCTAATTGTATGGAATTGCTTGGTTACAATATTTTAAATTTTATTGTTTGGCATAAACTAGATCCACCTCATTCGTTAACTGATAAACGTTTCGATTTTTCTGCAGAGTATATCCTTTGGGCAAGCAAATATAAGACAGCAAATCATTATTTTAATAAAGAGTTAATGACTATTATGAATGATGGAAAGCCAATGCAGGATGTTTGGACAATATCAGCTGCGGAACAATGGGAAAAGATATACGGTCAACATCCAACACAAAAACCTTTACAATTGTTGTATCGAATAATTATAGCATCTACTTTTCCAGGAGCATCAATACTTGATCCTTTTGCAGGTAGTTGCACTACAGGTATAGCTGCTAATCTTACAGGAAGGACATTTGTTGGTATTGATCAGAGTTCTGATTTTCTTGATATTGGAATAAAACGTAGGCAGGCAATTATAGATGAAAATATTGCTATAGATCTATATGCAAAAATGGCAGCCAATCCTAATGAACCGACAGTTCTTGTTAATCATGCAAGATTTGATTTATATAATAAAATGATAGAAACAGGAATATGTTATTTGAGGGTAGGAGATTCTAATGGTTCTCTTCTTGTAAAACCAGGATTTGAGCGTATACAATATGTGCTTTTGCATAATGGTGGTGCTAATTGTAAGCTTTTTAAGTTGAAATTTAAAGGGCATTTTCAGATATGGACAAAAGATATGCTAGAAAAATATGGATTTAAGCCAATGCACGCCTTGTATTATGCTGTTTTACAGTTTGATAATAAAAATCAAATAAAAATGAATCGAGTTCCTAATCTATATCAGAATAAGTATACTTATATTGCTAAAATAAGACCTATTAGTGAGTTTTTATGATTCTGATGTTTATAAGAAAAAAGGATAGCATGAGATAATGATAAGACTGATTTAACAGAAAAGGTATAGAAATTATTATAATAAGGAAATGAAATATTTTATATTGTAGTAGTTTTAGAGTTATTTTATATATAGTTTTTTGACTATGTTGGGTAGTAAACCGAATAATTTATATATTCGTCAATTTATTACCTTATATTTATAAAGGTATGTTATAACTTTACTTTGCAAGTGTTGGATTAAATTTGTGGAAACTTAGAATAAAAGATTATGAAATTAAGAAACAAAATGCTTTGGGCTGGATGTCTGGGTTGGTTGGTCGGGATCTCTCAGATCTGTGCACAGGATTATCCTGCCAGTCCGTTGGGGAAAGAGGGGTATCGTCTGATTTTTCATGACGAATTTGACGGAAAGGAAATAGACCGTTCCAAATGGATTCCGGAATATCTGCCTTCCTGGCCTGAGAACAGAAATGTCTGTACACCCACGTATGAAATGAAAGATGATATTCTCAGACTGATCATTGACAAAAATTCCAAGAATGAGTTTGGCGACGGGATGTACATATCCGGTTTTATGAGTGCGAGCCGTACCGGTATGCACCGTTATGATCCTAAAAGAAAGGCTCTTCACAACATCAAGACGGAAGCCACACAGATCAATCAGTATGGCTACTATGAGATGAGGGCCAAGATGCAGACTGGGGGAGGAGTTCATTGTGCCTGGTGGCTGATCGGCTTTGAGGATAATCCGGATCAGAGTTGTGAGGTTGATATTTTTGAGATTCTGGGAACGGATGAAAACCGTATCTGGTCGACCGTACACAGCTGGAAGGATTCCACTATCCAGTATCACACGGAGCATCCCTGGTTTGCCAATAAGAAACTGGCGGAGGAATTTCATGTCTATGGGTTTGACTGGACACCGGAAGGAGTGACCGTATACGTCGATGGCATACGGGTGATGAGCCATCAGGCCGCAATCACCTATCCGTTGATACAGATCATTTCTTTTTATGACAACAGGAAAGCGAAAGAGGCCTGGACAGGTACTTATGATCCTTCCGTTCCGTATCCGAAAAGTTTTGATATCGATTATATCCGTATGTATAAGAAGATTCCTGAGGGATATCATGCTGTTCCGGAAAGTGAATTGCAGATTGTTTCGGTTGAACCTGCCCGCCTGCAGGTTTCGGAGGGAGAGGCAAAGCTGCGCAATATCGACGGACATGTGACGAGGGAACTGTTGTGTACCCCTTCGTATGTCAATGTGCATTATAACGACGGTACGGTAACCCAGCAGTTTGTTGAGTGGGAGCCGTTGAGTGAGGAAGCTTTCCGCCTGGTGCAGAAACCTGGCACTGTCATTGTGAATGGAAAAATCAAAGGATTGCCGGAATCTTTGCTGAAGGAAAAAGAGGCGACATTGATTATAACGACAACCGGGAAAGCTGGGAAAAACGGCTGATAAAACAGCAAATACCAACTGATAAATATATTTTTAATCTGTATAAAACCTGATCTAACGTATGAAGTATTTATTGATTATCTGGGCTTGCCTGTGTACTTTGTTCAACCTGCAGGCCGCAGAATACAGTGTAGTTCCCAAACCTTTGTCGGTAAAGGAAACGGGTAAACCGGCTTTTGTGTTTACCTCCCGAACAGTTGTCTATGTCACTCCGGCTTCCAGACAGATCGGAGAATTGTGGATTCAGTCTGTCAGCCGTTCGCTTCCCTTTCAGTTGCAGCTGAAGGAGGTGTCCAGTGTAAAAGGGAAGAATGGCATCGTGTTTGATCTGTCGAAGAAAAACCGTTCGTCGGAGGCATATACGCTGGATGTCAGTGATAAAAGAATTGTTGTCAGGTCAGAAGGTCTGGCAGGACTCTTCTACGGAGCGCAGACACTGACACAGCTGATGCCTCCCGAAGTGGTAGGAAAAGAAAAACTGGAAGGTGACATTACCGTGCCGTCGCTTCAGATCAATGACAAGCCTCGCTTCCAGTGGAGAGGATATATGAAGGATGTCAGCCGTACATTCTATTCGGTTGATGTGCTGAAGAAGTATATTGACATCATGTCTCTTTACAAGATGAATACCTTGCATCTTCATCTGACGGACGACCAGGGATGGCGGGTGGAAATAAAGAAATATCCGCGGCTTACTTCCGAGAAGGCTACACACTATCCCGTGCAGTTTGGCCAGCCGGAAGGAAGAAGCGGATTCTATACGCAGGAAGAACTGAAGGATCTGGTGGCTTATGCTGCTGCCCGCCATGTGCAGATTGTTCCGGAAATAGACGTGCCGGGACATTGCTGGCCTGTGCTTATTAATTATCCGGAACTGGCTGTCAATGATTCGTTCTATCCGGATTATGTGATGCCGTTCTGCGAGACTTACCATGTGTGGGGCCATCAGTTTACTCCCAACACGCTGGATCCGTCGAATGAGAAGGTATATCAGTTCCTTGATGATGTGTTTACTGAAATTGCAGCCATATTTCCTTCTGAATACATTCACTTCGGAGGAGATGAAGTCCGTCATATCCTGTGGGAAAAGAATGAGCATATTCAGAACTTCATGAAGGAAAAAGGAATGAAGAATGTCATGGAACTTCAGAGTTATTTCGTGACGAGAGTTTCGGCCATCATTGCCGGCAAAGGCAAGAAGCCGATCGGATGGAATGACATTCTGGCTGATGCCGGCAATCTGCCTGAAAATGCTCACATCATGTCATGGCTTGGCAGTTCTGCGGTAAAGGATGCGGCAAAGTATGGTTTCCCGACGATTGCCACTCCTGCCAGTCATCTGTATTTTGACATCCGTCAGGGTACACCGGATGACGGCTTGCTGTCTGACCTGGCTTATCCTTATGCCATCACGTTGAGCGATGTCTATGGATACGATCCGGCTGAAGGTCTGACTTCGCGGGAGCTGGATTGTCTGCTGGGAGTGCAGGCGAATATGTGGCCAGCTGTGCCGCAGGAGGTGAAAGACATTAATCTGCAGAACTTTCCGCGACTGCTGGGACTGGCTGAAATTGCCTGGGCAGACGGCAAGAAGGACTTTGCTGATTTTGAGAACCGTATGAATACGCAGTATAAGAGACTGGATGCCCTGAAAGTTGACTATTACCGCCCTGACTGTCATGTCATCGCAACCTGGTCGCCGGAAAAGGTTTCTTTCATTGACTATACGACATGGGAATTTGATGTCACTGATAAGGTGTATGACAACGGCCGTGCGATGGCGGGGCTTTTCTATACCAAGGGGAATGACCGACTGAACATCAAGAGTATGCAGCTGCTGGAAAACGGCAAGGTCATAGCTGAAGATCTGCACCGGGGATTTGCTGATGAAACCCGTACCACCGGAAAAAGAAAGAATTATCTGTATTATCTGGATGTGAAGAACTACCGGAAAGATGCGAAATATACACTGAGAATGGAAGTTTCCGGTTACCGGGGTACGGATTCTTATGGAAATGTGATCTTTAGCCTTTCTCCTTATGTGCCTTTCCAGAGTATGGAATCGGATAAAACAGGCAGGAAGTAACTTAATGACACCATTCTGAAATATGGATCAAAAGAAAATAGCCCGTATAGAAGTTGTAGATGCATTGAGAGGGGTTGCTTTGTTTGCAATTGTCATCTTGCATTGTTTTGAGCATTATAATCTGTATTGCATTCCGGAAGGTACTCCCCAATGGCTGAAAGCACTGGATAAGGGAGTATGGGATACAACGTGGTTTCTGATGGCTGGAAAAGCTTTTTCTACCTTTTCACTGCTTTTCGGACTGAGTTTCTATATTCAGTACTGCAATGCTGCCCGAAAAGGAATTCCGTTTAAAGGGAGATTTGTCTGGAGAATGTTTCTGCTTTTCTTGTTCTCTCAGTTTCATTCTTTGTTTTACAACGGTGATATCCTTTTGCTGTATGCAGTGATGGGTGTCTTTCTGGTTGCAGTATCTGGATTTTCTACCAGGACGGTGCTTGTGATAGCTTCCGTTATGATTATTCAGCCGGTGGAATGGATCAGGGTTATCTGTACCTTATGCGACATTCCGTTTCTGGAATACGGAAACAATTGGCTGAAGTATGCTGTGCTGGCCAAGCCTGTCATGGAATCAGGAAGTTTTCTGGAAGTAGTGCAGTCCAATATAACTTACGGTCAGTTGTATGGAAATCTGTGGCAGATAGAAAACGGAAGAATCTTTCAGATCGGAGGACTGTTCCTGTTTGGAATGGTGGCAGGAAGACTGTCTCTGTTTCAGAACACCCGGGAATCCATGATGGTCTGGAAGAAGATTTCTTTATGGTCTGCTGTCCTGTTTATACCGCTGAATCTGTTGCGCATGGTATACCCCGGGATTGCGAAAGGGGACAAGGCGTTGCTGATGCCGCTTGATATAGCTGTACCGTCGATCTGCAATTTCTTGCTTATGTGCTTTCTGGTAAGTTGTTTCGTCTTGTTATGGTATGACAAGGGGAACGGCTATAAGTTCCAGCGTCTGTTTATTCCTTTCGGAAAGATGAGTCTTACCAATTATATTGCACAGTCAGTGATCGGTGTTTCTGTCTTTTATGGCTTTGGGCTGAATCTGTATAAATCAACGGGGGCAACCGCCTGTCTGTTGATCGCAGTCATCATATTTGCCGTATTGCTGGCATTCAGTCGTTTCTGGCTGTCATGTCACAGACAGGGACCTCTGGAATGGATCTGGAAGAAATTAACCTGGATCAACTCCGGCAAGCAGTAAACAGACATTGGGTGTCTGTAGGAGGGAGAGGATATCAGTCCTCTCCCTTTTGGTTGGGATTCTTCTGTTTGTAGAAGTTCAGCCGTTCTGTCCAGGGTTTGTTCTCCAATGGGAATACTTTGTGGGTATTGGCCCATTCAATCCATTTGGTTTCCAGTTCTTCCACTTTGTCCGGATACTGTGAAGACAGGTCATGGGTTTCAAACGGATCAGTCGACAGGTCAATCAGTTCCCACTGTACATTCCGGTCTGCTTTGACCAGTTTCCATGTTCCGTCAATGATGGCACAGGAACTCTGGTGCTCAAAGTACAAAGTTCGCGGTTCGACAACTGTTCCTTCCGCAGCAGGAAGCAGACTTCTGCCCGGCAGGTCTTTATACCCGAACTGGTCAGGATAGGAAATATGTCCCAGATCCATACAGGTGGGCAGGATATCAATCAGATGAGCCGGTTGCCGGCAAATCTCTCCTTTCATCTTGTTCTTGCTGGTGTCACCATAAGTCAGGATGAAAGGGGTACTGGTACCGCCCTGAAATACCCATTTCTTGTAACTGCGGTAAGGGGTATTCGAGAGATCCGCCATGAGCTGTCCCAGATATCCTCCTTCGTCGGTTGCTCCGTTGTCACTGAGAAACAGGAATACGGTGTTTTCATACATGCCTTTTTTGCGGAGAGTTTCCACAACCTTTCCGATACCTTTATCCATGATTTCGATCATGGCGGCATATGTTGCCATGTCTTTGGTCCATTGCTGCTGTTGTTCGGGAGTAAGGTCTTCCCATGCCGGACGTTTTCCTCCGAATTCCCTGTCATACTGGGGAAGTTCCATTTCTTGAGGAATCAGTCCCAGTCTTTTCTGCTTTTCAAATCTTTGCCGGCGAAGTACGTCGTATCCGGGCTTATAGCAGTCCATACATTTTTTTACATATTTTTCCGGAGCCTGTAAGGGCAGATGAGGAGCATAATGAGCCAGATACAGAAACATCGGCTGGCTTGTGTCGTGCCTGTCGATAAAGATGACAGCTGAGTCTGTGATTGCCTGGGTATAATAATAGTCATCGGGAACTTCGGTGATACGCTGCAGGTCATTATAAAGCGGCTGTGGTTTGTAGTAACTGCCACCTCCGTGCAGACATCCGTAGTAGCGTTCGAATCCTCTTTGCACCGGATAGCTGCCGTTGGGGGCATCATATCCTCCTGAGGCTGTGACATGCCATTTCCCGCTCATGTAGGTGCGGTATCCTCCGGCTTTCATCACTTCTGCAATGGTGGGATAAGCCTTGTCTATTTGTCCGCGATATCCCGGGCGATGTTCGTCCACTTCGGCCATCCATCCCATTCCTACTTCGTGCTGGTATCTTCCGGTGAGCAGGGATGCACGGCTGGGACAGCTTCGTCCTGTATTCTTGAATTGACTGAAACGTACACCTTCCGACGCCAGTTTGTCAATGTTGGGAGTCTGTATTTCACTGCCATAGCATCCGAGGTCGGAGAATCCCATGTCGTCACAAAGGATCAGTACAATATTGGGGGTTGATGCTTCCTGAGCTGTCATGGTCTGTGAGGCCGCGAGCAGGAGAGAGGAGAATAAGATCTTGTTCATAGTTTTTGTATGTGGGTTAAATCATTGCGAAAATAAGAAAAATCTTTTTATTGGAGAGGATGATTGCAAAAATGAAAGATTTATTGGAGTGAAACAAAGAAAAGTGACTTTAAAAATAGCTAAATGAGAACATACGGACAGGCTTTTTCTTTGGACTTCTTCCTGAGGTGATTAACTTTGTGAGTATAAACACTTAAATTGGTTATACGAATATGGAGAAGCATGTATTATGGAGCGCATTGGCATCTGCGCTGGTTCTGGCATCCTGCAATGCGGGTAAAGGAACTGTAACGGAGAATGAACTGAAAGGTAACTGGGTGGAAGTGATGCCTGCCAGTCAGCAGATTGTACAGGGAGTAACCCTGGAAGAAGGAGGCAAGGCAATTTCCATCGGAATGGCAACCTTGAAATATGAACGCTGGAAACTGACTGACGGTGCCCGGCTGATACTGGAAGGAAAAAGTATCGGTAACGGACAGACGATTGATTTTGCCGACACACTGGATGTTGTTTCCCTCAGTGGAGATACTCTGACGTTGGGAAAGGGTGAGATGTACCGCATCCAATATGTACGTCAGCAGGAAGGTGAAGGTCTGATCGGGGGCAGCGATGCGGCCATGGGATATACCTGGTCAAAAATGCTTCAGAAGAAAATACGTGTATTCGAAGAGGGTACCCGTGTACATTCTGTGGTTGATCCGAATTCATCTGTTGCCGGCTATCTGGTTTTTGCATCCGATTCTTCGCAGGTAGAGTTCTTCTATCCGGAAACGGATGTGGTGCTTGACCGCAGAACGCGTCCGGACGGTACACCTGTATGGAATGTGGAGGACGATGATACGTATCTGGTGGAAAAAGCTGAGTCGGAATGGCTGGTCTCCAGACGGGGGCAATTGCTGTATGCCACCAGTGGAGTGGAAGATCTGGTGAAAGCTGCCTTTGTGGCCGATGGCGGTGAGGAAATTGAGATTCTTTTCTTCGGAAAGGCCGGAGTGGCTCAGATGAACCGGAATGGAGTTTACAGTCTGTTGCGTCAGTATCGTACGGCTTCCGGTTATGGCTATAAGAATCCGGTATTCGATCTTCGTGGAAAGGGGCAGGAAGCTGTGCTGACTACTTTGTCGGATGGAAGCCGTCTTTCTCTGAAAGAAAAAAATAAATAAATCATGAAATATCTGGCTTTATTTTTGGCAGCCGGCCTGTGTGCTTGTAGTGGAAACGGGAAGACTGGAAAAACAGAAGAGACCATGCAGCAGACGACAGCTGATGTTCCTTCCAGAAAAGCGTATGAAGGATTTGAATGGGAACGTGTGACAGGAGCTGGTCTGAGTTTCTGGGCACAGCATAATCCGGATATCAGGGTGATGGCAGATCCTTCCTTGCCGGGCGCCGTAGTTGTCCGGAACGGAGATACAGCTCCCAGGAAAGTCATTCAGGTCTTTGAACTGAAAAACCGTTCCATCGAGGATGTCCTTCCTCTTCTGCAGAAAGAGGAAGGATGGGATGCAAGCCAGTCCTGTCAGTTTAAGGAAGTAAAATCCGGACGTGAAGGAGTGAAGCGTTATCTGCTGGTTCCTGCCGGTTCATACGCAGCTGAAGTAGACAAGCAGATGAAGGAAGAGCCTGTGCCTTCCACTTGCAGCGGATGGGGTATCGGGAATAGTGGTATGCGCTATTTTGAGGTGCAGGATTCTCATCCCGACCGGGCTGTTTTCGTAGAGATTGGCCAGGATGCTCCTTTGTTTGATGAAAGCAGTATCAGTCTGACCGCAATGGATGCTGTATCCGACTCCACACAGGTGTTGTATAATCTGTCGGGAGAAGTATGTATCGGCCATGAAGTACGTTCGTTCCGTCCGGAAAACAGTGATAAGGAGTACTGGCTGGTGGACAAGACAGGGACTCTGACAGAAATTTATGACCGGAAGACAGGCGGACAGAAGAATGGCAAACCTCTCCAAATGATGTTAAAACTGGAATATAACGGCAAGTGGGATGACGGATTTGCTGCGGACTATGACGGAGTTTATTTCGTTCGGGAAGTGCTGGACGGACAGAAAAATCCTGAAGGTCTGAAAAAAGATTGAAGCTCAGAATGTGCTTGAAACGAAGAGCGGATTTACCAGGCCGCAGGAGCGGAAAAAAAGAGAGGTTGGAGTACAGGTATAAAAAAAGGAGTACCGCTGTACTCCAACCTTTTTATTAACCTTAAATCTAATACTATGAAAACACGATGCAAAGGTACGGGTTTTCCGGTTAATTGCAAATCTTTTCAGAAGAAAAACATGTTTAATAACATCTTTTAAATCCTTGAAAGTCTTTTAAAGTTTTCTCAATTCCTGATACAGGCGTTGTACGGGAAGTCCCATGACGTTATAGTATGAACCTTGAAGTCCGGTTACTCCGATAAAGCCGATCCATTCCTGGATACCGTAGGAGCCGGCTTTGTCCATGGGGTGGTATTTTTCCACATAATAGCTGATTTCTTCTTCGTTCAGGGTATCGAATGTCACTTCGGTGGTAACGGCAAAGCTGCGCTGTTGGCTTGCGGTCAGGATGCAGACACCGGTAATTACCTGATGAGTACGTCCGGAAAGCAAAGTGAGCATCCGGCGGGCATCTGCTGCATCGTGTGGTTTGCCCAGTACCAGTCCGTCCAGATAAACAATGGTGTCGGCTGTAATGATGAGTTCGTCCGGTTGCAGGGTAGTGCGGTAAGCATCTGCCTTCTTGCTTGCGATGTAGAGAGAAATTTCCTCGCCTTTGAGCGTGTCGGGGTAACTTTCGTCGATACCGGGTAGCACTTTGGTTTCAAATTCGATGCCCAGTCCGGCAAGCAGTTCCCGGCGTCTCGGAGAGTTGCTTGCCAGTTTGATATGATATTTCTTCAGATTGTCCAGCATAATTTTTAGTTTTGAGGGTTGAGATTTCTGTTTCTGGCTTTATTACCAGCCGAAAGCCTGTTCGTGTGACATCCATTTTCCCTGGGCCTTGAGCACCTGTTCGATGACATCGCGTCCGCAGCCATGACCTCCGTTACGGTGAGAGATGTATTTGCAGACAGCCTTGATTTCGGGAGCAGCGTCTGCCGGACAGCAGGGAAGTCCCACCAGGCGCAACACTTCATAATCGGGGATATCATCGCCCATGTAAAGCACCTCTTCGGGTTTCAGGTCGTATTTCTGCATCAGTTCGTGGTATTCTTTGGTCTTGACGGCAGCTCCCAGACAGATATCCTGTACACCCAGTCCTTTGTAACGTTCGCGTACGGCTTCTGTTTTTCCACCGGTGATGATGGCTACATGCAGACCGCATTTCACGGCCAGTTGCAGGGCATATCCGTCTTTGATGTTGACGGTACGCATGGGCTCTCCATTGGGATGAAGCAGGATGGTTTCGGCGCTCAGCACTCCGTCTACGTCGAAGAAGAGTGCCTTGATTCGGGTTAAATCGTAGTCTATCATAAATTACAGATTGATGTTACGGGTTTGACTTTTTTGTTTTTTCGGCATAAGCCCGGATGTTCCGGCTGATGCTCCGGTAGATTTCGGCCAGTTCCGGTTCACTTTCCAGCATGTGCAGATGATCTTCCATGATGTTGCAGTCGTTCCGTCGGGCCGGACCGGTCTGTGCTTCTTCGGGCGTCAGGTAGTGAATTTTCCGGGTTGTTTCCTCGATGAGCGGAAGCATGGATTCAAACGGAAGCCCGTGTTCGCTGAGCAGGTGATGACACACTGCATACATGTGGTTGGCAAAATTGCAGGCGAATACGGCTGAAATGTGGAGATATTTGCGCTGCTCGGAAGAAGCTTCATATACCTTTTTGCTGAGACGCTGTGCCAGCTGCATCAGCAGACGGGTATCTTCTTCTGAGTTGGCCTCGATGAAGAACGGGGTAGTCGTGAAGTCTACATCCTGCTGTTTGCTGAAGGTTTGCATGGGATAGATCACTCCGTGTCGCCGGGCCAGTCCGTTCCAGATACTCATGGGAACGCTTCCGGCCGTATGCACAAAGAGAGCATCCGGATTGCGTCGTGTCAGTGCAGGAAGTACTTCGTCCAGAGCCGAGTCCTTGATGGAAACGAGGTAGAGATCGCTTCCTGCATCAATCTCGTCCAGACGGGTGGTAAAGGCAGCATGGAACCGTCCGGCCAGTTCACGGGCCGATTCTTCCGTGCGGCTGAATACCTGCCGGATGCAGCAGTGGTGTTGCGACAGGGCTTGCGACAGGTGGGTAGCCACGTTGCCTGCCCCGATGAATGTCAGGTTATACAGATGTGTTTCGTCCATAATCAGCGTGAAGATATAAAATAAAGAATCACTCCCACAAGCAGCAGGGCCAGCGGAAGCAGGTAGGCAGACATTTGTCCCAGCAGGGCAATGACCAGTCCGATGTTCTGGATGAGCCAGATTCCGGCCAGAATGATTCCCACCGACTTGTCGTTCTTGAACCAGAGGAAGATGACGGCGGCATACAACAGCATGGTGTCTTTCTGCATTACCCAGGGCAGTCCGTGGCTGCTGAAGCCGATCCATTTGTCAAGCAGATAAAGGATGCCCATCAGTACCAGGAATACCCCTGTGGCCTGATAGGTGTCTTTGTGGTTGGATGCCGACATGGTTATTTTCCTCCATATTTGTTAAGGTGTATCTTTTCCCATTGCAGGTGGCTTTCATCAAACGGTTTCCGTTCCATGCCTTTGTGACCGATGGCAATGATAGAAAGAGCCTGTAGCTGGAGAGGCAGGTCGAGTACCTCATGCACATATTCGTTGGCGGGCACGCCGTCTGCTGTAAACCGTTCACGCAGTTGAACCCAGCAGCTTCCCAGTCCCAGATCTTCGGCCTGCAGCTGGATCAGGATGGAGGCCACGGAGGCATCTTCGATCCAGACATCGCTTACCATCGGATCGGCAGTAACAACGATGGCCAGGGCTGCATCGCTCACGAAGGTTGCTCCCGATTCCTTGCAGTGCGAAAGTTTTTCTAGAGTTTCCTTGTCGTCCACCACGATGAACTGCCAGCAGTTGCTTCTTTTCGATGAAGGAGCCATCAGTCCTGCCTTCAGCAGACTTACTACCTGTTCCTGGGTCAGTTCCTCTTCCGTGAATTTTCGGGTACTCCGCCGCTTTTTGATCAGATCGCTGAAATTTTCCATAAATAATTGTTTTTGATGTGACAAATATAGCCTTTCTTATGCAAATGCTCAAAAAAAATCCTAAATTTGCATACATGGCGCTCCGATTGTCTACATATTATCATTCGGAAGATATTCCTGCCTTACCGGGCGACAACCTCTTCCATTCTACCGAACTGTTCCGGGTGCTGGAGCAGACTCCCGGCTATACGCCCGTCATGCTTGTAGCCTTTGAAGGAGAAAGTCCCGTGGGTAAGCTCCTGTCGATCACTCGCCGTCAGTTTTCCCTGTGGGGAGGATGGTCGAAAACCTTTGTATACGGAGTAGGGGATTATTTCGGAGGCAGCATGAAGCGGGAAGAAGTGTTCCGGGAAATGCTGGCCTATTTGACCTTGCGTCACGAAGAGGATTCTTTTCTCATAGAGTTCCGGAACCTGGAGGAACCGCTGTTCGGTTACCGTTACTTCCGGGCTAACGGCTATTTCCCGGTCAAGTGGTTGCGGGTGCGCAACTCCATTCATCAGGAACTCATAGACAAGTGGATGAGTGCTTCCCGGAAACGGCAGATCCACAATGGACTGAAGCATGGAGCCGTTATGGAAGTAGCCCGGAGCGAGGAAGATGTGTGTGCCCTGTTTACCATGCTTCGCCAGTATTACCTGCCCAAAGTCCATCGTTATTTTCCGGATATCCGTTTCTTTCTGTCCCTGATCTCGGAACCTTCCCGACGGGAGCTCGGCAAAATTTTCGTAGTCAAATATAAAGGTAAGGTGATCGGAGGATCGGTCTGTCTGTTTTCGGGCGACTGTGCATACTTGCTTTTCTCCGGAGGAATGCGCAAGAGTTATGCCGGGCTCTATCCGGGTGTACTGGCTGTGTGGAATGCCATGCTTTATGCACGTGAGCAAGGATATGCCCATTTTGAATTCATTGATGCCGGATTGCCGTTCCGCCGCTACGGTTTCCGCGATTTTATTCTTCGTTTTGGTGGCAAACAGCTCAGCAGCCGGAGATGGTTCCGGGTGAGATGGGAATGGCTGAATCGCCTGCTGATTAAAATTTATGTGTGAGAAGAGTTGCGGAAAAAGGATTTTTTAAGGCAGATTCTAATAATATTTATCCGAAAAAGTTTCGTGTTTTAGCACAAAATTGTTTTCTTTGTGCAGTTGATGCAAATTGACTTTGATTTAATACCTTTAAAAAAACGCAATTATGAAAATTTCTCACATTGAACATCTGGGCATTGCCGTAAAAAGCATTGAAGAGGCCCTTCCTTATTATGAGAATGTACTCGGTTTGAAATGTTATAATATCGAAACCGTTGAAGATCAGAAAGTAAAGACAGCCTTTCTGAAATGTGGAGACACTAAGATCGAGCTGCTGGAACCGACCGGTCCGGACAGTACCATCGCTAAGTTTATTGAAAACAGGGGTATGGGTGTACACCATGTAGCTTTTGCCGTTGAAGACGGTGTGGCTCAGGCTTTGGCCCAGGCTGAGGGTGAAGGCATCCGGCTGATTGACAAAGCACCACGCAAGGGTGCAGAAGGTCTGAATATTGCTTTCCTGCATCCGAAGTCAACGATGGGAGTACTGACCGAACTTTGTGAAAAATAATGAAGAGTTTGAATATGATACGCAGAGACACGAAACAACGGGATTCGCAGTGATCCGTTCCCCGTTGTTTTGTGTCTTTGTATTTACATTAATTATCTAATACCTGATACCATGAGCAATCAACTTGAAAAAGTAAAGGAGCTTATTGAACTGCGCGCACAGGCACGTCTGGGCGGCGGGGAAAAAGCGATTGAGAAACAACACGCAAAAGGAAAGTACACTGCCCGCGAACGTATCGCGATGTTGCTGGATGAAGGCAGCTTCGAAGAAATGGATATGTTTGTCAAGCATCGTTGCACGAATTTCGGTATGGACAAGAAGCATTACCTGGGTGACGGTGTTGTAACCGGTTACGGTACGATTGAAGGGCGTCTGGTATATGTATTCGCACAGGATTTCACGGTTTCTGCCGGTTCTCTTTCCGAGACCATGTCACTCAAGATCTGTAAGGTGATGGATATGGCTATGAAGATGGGAGCTCCCTGCATCGGACTGAACGACTCTGGTGGTGCACGTATTCAGGAGGGTATCAATGCACTGGCCGGTTATGCAGAGATCTTCCAGCGTAACATCCTGGCCTCGGGAGTAATCCCGCAGATCTCCGGTATTTTCGGACCGTGTGCAGGAGGTGCCGTTTATTCTCCGGCTCTGACAGACTTTACCCTGATGATGGAAGGTACTTCCTATATGTTCCTGACCGGACCGAAGGTGGTGAAGACCGTAACGGGTGAAGACGTTTCACAGGAAGATCTGGGAGGTGCCAGCGTGCATTCTACCCGTTCGGGTGTGACTCACTTCACTGCTTCTACGGAAGAAGAAGGTCTGGCTCTGATCCGTAAGCTGTTGAGCTATATTCCTCAGAATAATCTGGAAGAACCGCCTTATGTGGACTGTACTGATCCGATTGACCGTCTGGAGGATTCTCTGAATGAAATTATTCCGGACAGCCCCAACAAGGCATACGACATGTATGAGGTGATCGGTGCGATTGTTGATAACGGTGAGTTCCTGGAAGTACAGCGTGATTTTGCCAAGAATATCATCATCGGCTTCGCCCGCTTCAACGGACAGTCAGTAGGTATCGTGGCCAACCAGCCTAAGTTCCTGGCCGGTGTGCTCGACTGCAACGCTTCCCGTAAGGGGGCACGTTTTGTCCGTTTCTGCGATGCCTTCAACATTCCTATTGTTTCGCTGGTAGATGTGCCGGGATTCCTGCCGGGAACAGGACAGGAATACAATGCCGTTATCCTGCATGGTGCAAAATTACTGTACGCTTACGGAGAGGCTACTGTGCCTAAGGTGACTATTACCTTGCGCAAGTCTTATGGAGGTTCTCACATTGTGATGAGCTGCAAGCAGTTGCGTGGCGATATGAACTATGCATGGCCGACAGCCGAAATTGCCGTAATGGGTGGTGCCGGTGCAGTTGAGGTACTCTATGCCAAGGAAGCCAAGGAAGCTCCCGATCCGAAAGCCTTCATGGCTGAAAAGGAAGCAGAATATACCAAGCTGTTTGCCAACCCCTACAACGCTGCGAAATATGGCTATATCGACGATGTAATCGAACCGCGTAATACACGTTTCCGCATCATCCGCGCCTTGCAGCAGTTGCAGACCAAGAAACTGTCCAACCCGGCTAAGAAGCATGGCAATATTCCTTTGTAACCCTTAAAATGCATGATTATGAACAGATATAGAACCGGAATATTTCTCTCCCTGCTTCTGCTGGTCGGCTTTACTTCCTGTCAGGAAAAGAAGACGAATACCAAGCTGGTGCTGAACGAGGTACTGGTGGACAATGTTTCCAATTTTCAGGATGACTATGGTGTTCACAGCGGATGGATTGAAATATTCAACCAGTCATACAGCAGTGCCGATCTGGCAGGCTGTCTGCTCCGGGTGAGCAGCCAGCCGGGTGATACGGCTACGTATTTCATTCCGAAAGGAGACGTGCTGACTCTTGTCAAGCCGCGTCAGCATACGCTTTTCTGGGCGGACAATGCTCCCCGCAGAGGTACGTTCCATACCAACTTTGAGTTGAGCAAGACAGAGGCCAACTGGATTGGTCTTTACGACTCCGGACGCAAGCTGCTCGATCAGATTGTAGTTCCGGCAGGAGCTTTGCAGGCTGACCAGTCGTATGCCCGGGTGAGCGATGGAGCTGCCCAGTGGGAAGTGAAAGGTGGTCATGAGGACCGCTATGTTACTCCGAGCACGAATAACCAGACCATCGAAAGTAATCCGAAGATGGATAAGTTTGAGCAGCATGACCCGGTGGGTATCGGTATGGCAATCTCGGCCATGAGCGTTGTGTTCCTCGGTCTGATTCTGCTTTATGTTTGCTTCAAGTATGTGGGCAAGCTGGCCATTCATCTGCGCAAGCGGAATGCCATGCAGGTACACAATATTACCGACAAGCAGGAAGCCAAGGAAAAAGGTCTCGGTGAAGCTCCGGGAGAAGTCATTGCTGCCATCTCCATGGCTTTGCATGAACACCAGGGAGCCGATCATGATGTGGAAGAAACCATTCTGACCATCAGCCGGGTGAAACGAAGCTATTCACCGTGGAGCTCGAAGATTTATACGTTGCGTGAAACTCCCCATAAGAAATAATCCTCTTAAAACAGAAAAGAACCATGAAAGAATACAGATATAAGATCAACGGAAACCTGTACAAGGTAACCGTTGGAGACATTGAAGAAAATCAGGTACAGGTAGAAGTGAACGGTACTCCCTATAAGGTGGAACTGGAGAAGAAAGCCACTCCGAAGATCAAGCCGGTCATGCGTACGGCTTCCACCACTCCGGCTGCTCCTCCTCCCGCTGTTTCCCGTCCGGCCGCACCTTCCAGCAAGGGTAGCATTAAGTCTCCGCTGCCGGGTGTGATTCTGGACGTCAAAGTGAAAGAAGGTGATGCCGTGAAGCGCGGACAGACCCTGATGATCCTGGAAGCCATGAAGATGGAAAACGACATCAAATCCGACCGCGACGGAAAGGTTACCTCTATCAAGGTAAGCAAGGGCGAATCGATTCTTGAAGGTACTGACCTTATAATCATTGAATAATTATGGGAGAATTTTTTAGTTTCTTACAGAATAACCTGGCCGATTTCTGGACCTATACCGGTTTCCACAATGCCACTACGGGGCACCTTGTGATGATTCTGATCGGTATATTCTTCATTTATCTGGCCGTAGCGAAGGAATTTGAGCCGATGCTGCTGATCCCCATCGGATTCGGTATGCTGATCGGTAATATTCCGTTTAATATGGAAGCCGGACTCAAGGTAGGTATTTATGAGGAAGGCTCAGTGCTTAACATTTTGTATCAGGGTGTGACGTCGGGATGGTATCCGCCGCTCATCTTCCTGGGAATCGGGGCAATGACTGACTTCTCGGCTCTGATTTCCAATCCGAAGCTGATGCTGATCGGTGCGGCTGCCCAGTTTGGTATCTTCGGTGCCTATATGCTGGCGCTTGCTTTCGGATTCGACCCCATGCAGGCTGCTGCCATCGGTATCATCGGTGGTGCCGACGGACCGACTGCCATCTTCCTGTCATCGAAGCTGGCACCGAACCTGATGGGAGCCATTGCCGTATCGGCCTATTCATACATGGCGCTGGTACCGGTCATCCAGCCCCCTATCATGCGGCTGCTCACAACCAAGAAAGAGCGTCTTATCCGCATGAAGGCTCCGCGTGCCGTGTCACATACGGAAAAGGTGATGTTCCCTATCGTAGGTTTGCTGCTTACCTGTTTCCTGGTGCCTTCCGGTTTGCCGCTGCTCGGTATGCTGTTCTTCGGTAATCTGTTGAAGGAAAGTGGTGTGACCCGCCGTCTGGCTGAAACAGCCCGTGGTCCGCTGATCGACACGATCACTATTCTGCTCGGTCTGACCGTAGGAGCTTCCACTCAAGCTTCGGAATTCCTGACCAAGGACTCCATCTTCATCTTCTTCCTCGGTGCGGTATCATTCATCATTGCTACTGCATCCGGTGTGATTTTCGTGAAGATCTTCAATCTGGTGCTGAAGAAAGAAAATAAGATCAATCCGCTGATCGGTAATGCCGGTGTATCTGCTGTGCCCGACTCAGCCCGTATTTCCCAGGTCGTTGGTCTTGAATACGATCCGAGCAATTACCTGCTGATGCACGCCATGGGCCCGAACGTAGCCGGTGTGATCGGTTCGGCTGTAGCTGCCGGTATCTTGCTGGGCTTCCTGGTATAAGCTGATCCGGTCTGGAATACAGATTTCAGACCTTACAAAAGGGAAAAACCGATAAAAGAAATGCTGACTCTGTTGAGGAGTCAGCATTTCTTTTATCGGTTTTTCAGTTACTGTCGTTGTCTATTTTCTGATTTCCGCCATGTTGGAATATGGTGCAGTTAGTCTTAGTTTTCTCATAGATTTATAATGAGTTGCAGGATGTTCCAGTTCTACTTCCTATTCATGATCTGGAAGGAATTGGATGTCATATTCTTTTCCTGCTTCCGTCGTGAACGACAGAATACCGTCCTTTTGAATTGTTTTTATGGCTTCTCCATTTTGTCTGACTTCTGCTGTTGCTGCATCCTTTTGCGGGAGAGCAATCCGGCAGGTTTCTCCTCGTTCACAGGTCAGTTTGAGAGATGTTACCTGTTTCCCGTCATATTGGGCAGAAACGACAAATGCTCCTTTGGCTCTCAGACGGGTAAAGGAGGCGGGTTTGTCCGGCCAGCAAGGGAACAGGTGCAGGACGCCATCCACCGATTGCAGCATCATCGAGTTGATCGTCTCCACAATGGTCGTTTTTTCCAGACAATGATGTCCGTCCAGAATCAGGAAATTGGTTCCGGCACGGTGAATCAGTGTCTTCATCTTGTCTATCAGAATATCAGGATCAAAGCCGATGCGGGTACCCATCACAAAGGCACTCAGTCCCAGTTCATTCATCGTCTCGGTAAATCCTTGCTGGTCGACTCCGTAATAATATAAAGTATTGCGTGCCAGTTGAAGGGCGGTACTGTCTGAATGAAGATTCAGCAGTTCGCATGGGTAAACCGGATGGAGCTGGATGACATGAGCCGGCAAGTCCCATCCTGCCTCATTTTTGGCATAGACGGGCAAACCCTGGTTGGGAGTCTTCGTAGGCATGATGACCTTGTACGAAGGCAGGTGGGTGACGATATCCTTCCACAAAGCCCGACGGTTTTCATCTACTCCCAGTATTTCACTGTAGCGGAGCAACAGCCTGAAGGTCTGTTCTACAAAGGCCAGATCGGAGGGAGGATTCAGATCCCACGAGCCTTCGTGTCCGCCGGTGAGGATGTTATAGCGGTAGGTGCTGTCCAGAGTTTCCTTTTCTAGATAGTCTTCGTAGAAATCACCACACTCCCGGATAAACGGATAAGCCCGCTTGCGCAGGAATTCCCGGTCGCCCGTATATTCGTAATACCAGCTGAACAGGGGAATATTGAACGGAGCATCCATGGTCTGCTGCCAGTATTCTCCATAGAGATAGCCGTTGCCCAAAGCACTGACGGAGAACAGCAGTCCACGGCAGGACTTATCTTTCAGAGACGGATGGACGAGTCCCATTTCCTCGCGTGCCCGTCTCTTTCCTTCAGGGATCAGTTTCTCCAGAAAGTCGTAATACGGCATTGCCAGTTCGGGGCGGTTGGCCGAGAATACGCTGTAGAAGCCGGCCTGGCTGTTGTAGTTCAGATGGATGTCTCCATGATAGTTCATGGAGTCGTTCATGTTCCAGACGCCATACATGCCTCCACAGACCGGACTGTGCAGGTTACAGGCCGAAGCCATCAGGTAGATGGATGACAGGTACTGGCGGTTCAGCAGGGAATCGTTTGTTTCTACATACGAACGTGTCCACATATCTTTCCACCATTGTTTTTTCTCAATTTTCAGAAGGGCGAGTTGGGGGCCGTTCACTGAAGAAAGCTTGTCGTATGCTTCTGGCAGACGGGCATCATCTTCCAGACTGCCGGATACATAAGTTACAATGCAAACCGGCTGTCCTGCCTTTATCTGAAAAGAGGCAGTGACTTGCGAGGAGGATGTTTTTTCCCAGGAAGCCTCAGTTCCTGTGATGCGGGTTGAGATACCTGCACGGGCTATCCAGCGTACATCTCCTTCCGTCCGGCTCCGGCGGGATACCTGTCCCACTTTCTCACGGATTCCGGAAGTGGTTTCATAGAGTTTGTTTTCACCGTTGGCATAGGTCATGACTGTGACATCTATGGGATGTTCCGAAGCCGTAGTCAGTTCAGTTACCACGTAGTTGTCGTCCATTGTCATCCACGTTGTCATTTCTACCGGTTCTGCGGTTCCGGTATGCATATAGAGCTCGGCATCAAGTTGTCTCATCTCATAACAGAAGCCCTCGGCGGGTTCTGACTGTACTGAAATGCTGACTCCTCCCACCGGCAGGGCAGCGGGACCCGTTCCTGCCCAGTCCGACCAGTTGTCTGTGATGAAGTCTACTTTTGACAGTTGCAGGGTCTGTCCGTTTTCTGAAGTATAACTGACCAGTCCCACATCTCCGTTTCCCAGGTAGGGGCCTTTGGGTGCATGCTTGCTTGCTGTTTCTGCCTGACTGAACGGACTGTTCCACCGGGCTGTCAGCATCTTTTTTTTGTTCTGAAAAAACAGATCGTCGGGATTGTTTCCCTGACTGAGACATCCCGGGAGAGAAAAAAGAGCTGCTATTCCCAGAATGACAGAATAATGTATGTTGCAAATTTTCATCGTCGAAATTCTTTTTGATTAGTCTTCCAGTTTCCACTCGTCTTTCCACCGGATAATGAAACGTCCGTCTTCAAATTCCAGCGGCAGCCAGATGTAGCGTCCGTCGATGGCATTTTCCGGAGTCCAGCGGTCACCCAGATAGATGAATTGTCCTTCTTTTCCGGCTACGGGCAGGATGTAAGTACTCTGGGAATGATAGGTGAGGGCTGAATCGGCATCCACACAGGGATTTCCCAGTTCGGTCCATTCACCCAGAATGGAATCTGCTACGGCAGAGCGGGCTGCATTGGGCGACCATCCTGTACATCCCGACATCATCAGGTAGTAGCGTCCTTCGTGTTTGAACATGGCCGGAGCTTCCATGAACCGTCCCTTGAAGCAGCGGATGTAGGTACCGTCGTGATCCGTATAGTCGCTGTTCAGCCGGGCAATCTGCAGAGTACTGTTTTCTTCTGATGCATAGATGTGATATGCCGTGCCGTCATCGTCTACAAACAGGTTCATGTCGCGGGCCATCTGTCCTCCTTCCAGATCTCGTTTGATCAGGTTCAGAGAATCCGGGTGAGCTGGCAGGTCTCCTCCGGAATAGTGGGCTTCTGCCTGGACGGGGGCTGTATTCAGACTTTCCGGTGTACCCTGGGGCCATTTACCGGCATTGATGCGTCCGGCATGCAGGAAACGGTAAGGGCCGGTTACCTTGTCACTGACGGCCACTCCGCTCTGGGCTCCGGTGTAACCGGCTCCTTTGGGTTCGAGGTGAAACCACATGACGTACTTGCCGGTCCGGGCATTATGAATCACCTTGGGGCGTTCCAGGATACATCCTTTTTCGATCGGACTTCCGCTGCCTTCCGGTGCTACGGCCAGAGCGATACCTTCGTCTTTCCAGTTGTAGAGATCAGTTGAGGAATAGCAATGCACTCCGACATTGGCCACGTTGCCTCCTTCTCCTTCGGTCTTGTGCTCGCCAAACCAGTAGTAGCGTCCGTTGTCGTAAAGGATGCCTCCTCCGTGGGCGTTGATATGTACGTTGTTATTGTCCAGCCAGACCTGGCCGGGTGTGAAGGACCGGTAGCGTTCTTTTGTCTGGCAGGCGAGGAGACCTGCTGCCAGAAGTACTGCAAGAGATATTTGTTTCCACATAATCAGATGATGTTTTGAATGAAGGATGATGTTTGGTTTTATTGAAGCCGGGCATGAATGGTTTCCCCTTCCCGGATGGTATAAGACTTTCCGTCAATGTTTACGCGCAGTTTGCCGTTCCGGATGCGTTCAACCGTAATGTCGAACGTGCTGCCGAAAGCCCGTATGCGGCGGAGGGCAGCCTGATTCCACTCTTGGGGAAGACGGGGAGTCACGTCACAGCTTTTCAGTCCGGTGGGGCGGATGCCGAAGAGCCTGGATGGTTCCTTCTTTCCGTTCGCTGATACCCACGGTCAGCGGAATGCAGATCCAGGAGCGCAGGATATCGTTGCCTTCGTAATAGTGGTAAGTGTCATAGCCTTCCACGGTTCCTCCGAAATATTTTTCAATGGATTTGCGCAAGTCGGCAGCCTGTTTCCGGTAGGTGGCTGCTGTCTTTTTGTCTTTTCCCAGATCCTTTGCCAGAAAGGCAGCAGAAATCAGGGCATCATAGTAGAGTGAAGAGGTACAGAGGTTGGCTTTTCCGGCCGGGAAACGTCCTTCCAGTTCGTCTGCGTCAGAGGCTACGACACCTTCCGGCGTCAGCTTGCGGTGACAGTATTCCAGACACCACTGGATGAGCGGCCAGAGGGTTTCTGCCTGTTGCCGGTCTCCTCCGGCCAGTGCAAATCGGGAGGCTCCGTAGGCAATCATGGCTGCATCTCCGCGGTCGCCTGCCCCGTTCCAGATGTCCAGTCCTTCAGCAATGATGGAACTGGGAATGGGCTTCCACTCATCGTTCATAAAGCGGGCAAAATGTCTGAAAGAATTAAGAGCGGAGGCATTGCCGTAAGCATAGCCTGTGAAAGGGAAATAGGGGTTGATGTATTCCGCCTGGTCATTCCAGGTGATACTGCCGTCTTCCTGTGGCGACCAGCGCCGGGTGGACTGGGATGTTGCCGGCAGAGTGACCAGTGACAGTCCCAGAAAGGCATAGATAAGTCTTGCTTTCATGGCTTCTTCAGTATTTACATATAAGGTTCATAAACTATGGCTCGATACCGTTTAATTGTCTGTATAATTGGGCCTTATTGTCCGCTCGATTCAGCTTCATCGTCTGTATGATCAGGCTTCATTGTCTGCTTGATTCTGGTGAATCTTCCGGTAGTCTGACTATGCCTGAATTTACTTCACACTTTTTTGTTTATACTTACTGATTCACTTT
>ERZ1027150.616-NODE-616-length-29683-cov-10.155799_pt1 | contig 29683 bp, 18 predicted proteins | sample MGYA00519276_ERZ1027150 | MGnify/ENA primary metagenome ERZ1027150 (study PRJEB26926, sample SAMN06164860) | human gut metagenome | biome: ENVO:00009003; feature: ENVO:2100002; material: ENVO:00002003 | host: Homo sapiens | place: USA | collected 2012 ... | reverse complement strand
GCGTCAGATGTGTATAAGAGACAGATATAACACATTTTAAATCAATTAAAATTAATATTAATGCTTATATACTTTTAAAATAATCCACAATACCAGTAAATATATAAATAATATTCAAATAATATTTATTTACATAAAACATAACTTATGAAAAATATATATACATATACACAAAAAAGAGCCATACCGTTTCCGGTACAGCTCCTCTGAAAGACCCTAACAATTCGACTAACCCTTGAGTGACGCACGCAACGCCTTACACAGCTGATCAGGACAAGAAGTGGGCCGTGTTCCGCAATGGATTCCTTCCAGACGTACCAACACTTCTTCTACTTTCATTCCCCGTACAAGGGCAGCAATTCCCTGCAGATTTCCGTTGCATCCTCCATAGAAAGTGACCTCCTTTACGATTCCATCTTCTACTTCGGCCTCTATCAACTTACTGCAAGTACCCTGAGTGGTATAAGTGATTTTCATATTCAAATACTTTTTTTATAATTATTTACTCCAATAGCAACCGACTAAAAAAGTGCCATTCCACATCGTTCTGTTGCAGAATGGCACTTCCTATATTATACTCTTATATTTCCGATATTATTCTTCCGGTTTCATGTTGGTATAAACAGTCTGTACGTCATCAAACTCTTCCAGACGCTCAACCATTTTGTCGATAGTCTCACGCTGTTCGGGAGTTACCTCCTTAAGATCATTCGGCACATAAGTGAACTCACCACCGACATCCTCGAAGCCACATTCTTCCAGGTGTTTCTGAATCAGTGAATAGCTCTTCGGATCGCCATAGATTGTAATGGTTCCTTCTTCCGGATCTTCATCGTATTCATCTTCTACGTTGTAGTCAATCAAATCCAGAATCAGTTCTTCCATGTCTATGCCATCTTTCTTCTTGAAAGTAAACACGCATTTATGATCGAACAAGAAAGCCAAAGACCCTGTAGTTCCCAAGTTTCCGGCAAATTTGTTGAATACCGAACGGACATCAGCTACTGTACGTGTCGTATTATCAGTCAGCGTATCTACAAACACAGCCACACCGTGAGGACCGTATCCTTCGTAAGTCATGCTCTTGTATTCACTCTGGTCTTTACCCATTGCATTCTTGATTGCACGCTCGATATTATCCTTCGGCATGTTCTCACGCTTACAAACAGCGATGATAGAACGCAAAGACGGGTTATTTTCAGGTTCAGGACCACCCGCTTTTACTGCAATTGCAATTTGTTTACCCAGACGTGTAAAAGTCTTGGCCATGTGGCCCCATCTTTTCAATTTAGCTGCTTTTCTATATTCAAACGCTCTTCCCATTGGATTATTGTTTTAATATGTTGTTTTAAAATATATCTATCTGTCTCATACGACACAAGCCGGATACAGTCTCGTATCCGGCCAAGTCATACTGTATTATCTTAATTTTGCTTCCAGTTTGGTTTCAAGATTCTTGATCAGTTTCTGCATGAACTTGTCAATCTGCTTGTCGTTCAAGGTGGCATTTTCGTCCTGCAGCATGAAGCTGACTGCATAACTCTTCTTGCCCGGCTCCAGGTTCTTACCCTCGTATACATCGAACAGTTCCACAGACTTCAGCAGTTTCTTGTCGGTTTCGAAAGCAATCTTCTCGATTTCCACAAACTGTACCTTCTTGTCGAGCAGCAAGGCCAGGTCGCGCTTCACAGCCGGATACTTGGAAATTTCCCGGTAAGTTACTGTATTACCCTTGATGGCCTTCATCAGTTCCTTCCAGTTCAGGTCGGCATAATATACCTCATTATCCAGGTCAAATGCCTTCTGAATCTTCTTGCTGATGACACCGAAAGTAGCCAGCAGTTTACCGCCACGAGTGTGAACAGACACTGCTACCGAATAAATGTCATCTGTCAGATTGCCGAATACCAGACCACCGAAGTTCACTCCCAGACGACGGAAGATGTTCAGTACATAAGCCTTCAATTCAAATACCGATGCATTTTCATCTGCATGTGCCCATGAATTGCTTACACGCTTACCGGTAATCCACATGCCCAGATGCAATTCCTCAGAATAAGCTGCCAGTACCTTTTCAGGGTTCTTCTTTTCTGCATGGAAATGATAGCAGTTACCGAATTCGAAGAAACGCAAATCGGCATTCTTGCGGTTGGCATTGTGCTGAATGCTTTCCAATCCGCCGAACAGCAGCGTACCGCGCATTACATTCAGGTCGTTGCTCAACGGATTCATCAGGTGAACCAGGTTCTCCGGCTTATAGCTTTCAAGTCCTTCGTAGTAAGCAGCCGCAGTCAGTGAATTGTTCAAGATTTCATTGAAGCCGCAGCCTACCAGCTGTTCAGACACCAGGTTCTGCAGTTTGACAGACTTGTCTACATCCCCTTTCACACTCAGACAAGACTTGACAGAAGTCGGAATCTCTACATTATTATATCCGTAAATACGGAGAATATCCTCTACCACATCACAAGGACGCTGTACATCTACACGATATGGAGGAACCTGCAGTGACAAAGCCTCTTCCGTTTCTTCTGCAATCTTCATTTCCAGACTGGAAACAATACTCTTAACCGTTTCTTTAGAGATTTCCTTACCAATCAGCGAGTTCACATAAGCAAACGGCAGTTCCACGTTGAAGTCCGCAATCGGAGACGGATACACATCCTTGATTTCCGAAGCGATTTCCCCACCTGCCAGTTCTTTTACCAGCAAAGCCGCAGCCTTCAGGGCATAGATGACACCATTCGGATCAATACCGCGTTCGAAACGGAAAGAAGAGTCTGTGCTCAAACCGTGACGGCGTGCAGTCTTACGCACCCATGTCGGATGGAAGTAAGCACTTTCCAGGAACACATCCTTGGTAGACTCAGTAGTACCCGAATCCAGGCCACCGAACACACCAGCGATACACATCGGTTCTTCGGCATTGCAGATCATCAGGTCGCGTTCTGATAACGTACGTTCAGCCTCATCCAGTGTCACGAACTTGGTACCCTCGGCACAAGTCTTCACTACAATCTTACCACCCTTGATTTTATCTGCATCAAAGCAGTGCATCGGCTGGCCATATGCATGAAGAATATAATTGGTAATATCGACAATATTGTTAATCGGACGTACCCCGATCAGATGCAACTTATTCTGCAGCCATTCCGGACTTTCCTTAACGGTCACTCCCTTAATGGTTACACCGGCATAACGAGGACAAGCTTCTGCATTTTCCACAACTACCTCGATATCCATATCATGATTGTCTACACGAAAATCCTCTACAGACGGGCGCTTCAGAGTAGCCTTATGGCCGTTCTGTACCAGCCATGCATAAAGGTCGCGCGCCACACCATAGTGTGAGCAAGCATCCGCACGGTTCGGAGTGATGTCCACTTCGAGCACATATTCGCTCTTGATGTCGTAATAATCCTTTGCCAGCGTACCCGGAACCACATCATCCGGCAATACGATGATACCGTCATGGCTGGTACCGACACCTATTTCATCCTCTGCACAAATCATACCGTTGGACTCCACTCCACGCAGTTTTGACTTCTTGATGGTAAAGCACTCATCCCCGTCATACAGTTTGGTACCCAGCGTAGCCACAATCACCTTCTGTCCGGCAGCCACGTTAGCAGCCCCACAAACAATCTGTACCGGTTCTCCCTGTCCCAGATTAACGGTTGTGATATGCATATGGTCAGAATTAGGATGCGGTTCACAAGTCAGCACCTCACCGACAACCAGTCCTTCAAGTCCTCCTTTAATAGTCTGAACTTCCTCTACCCCACCTGTTTCCAGTCCGATAGAGGTAAGTGCGGCTGCCACCTCTTCAGGTGTCAAGTCGAAATCGACATATTCTTTCAGCCAGTTATACGAAATATTCATATAGTGTAAGTTTTATAATTTTCCAGTTCCAATACGCAAAGTTAATACAAATATTTTGTAAAGAAGAAGTACATCACAGGATTTTTACAGAATCCCCTTCCTTCCATCTTCTTCCCATTTAGAACGGCACATCTGTACGCTGTTCTCCTATTGGGTCCTCTGCAGGCGCCATTTCAATGGGAGGAGGTACATAGCCCTGTCCGCCTCCGTTGTTGATCTTAGACCGCAGCACCGGAGCCACATTCTCTTCTCCCGGTCCCGGCACAATCATCTCGTCATCCGGATTCTGGAAGCGTGCATATTCGCCGCGGAAACGCAGCAGTACATCCCCCACCGCACCGTTACGATGCTTGGCGATTATAATCTCTGCCATACCGTGCAGGTCGTTTCCCTTTTCATCCTGATAAATCTTATAATACTCCGGACGATGGATGAAACATACCATATCGGCATCCTGCTCGATGGCACCCGATTCACGCAGGTCACTCAACTGCGGGCGCTTTCCGTCGATACCTTCACGGTTCTCCACACCACGGTTCAACTGACTCAGGGCAATGATCGGAATATTCAGTTCCTTGGCAAGTCCCTTCAACGAACGGGAAATGGTACTGACCTCTTCCTGACGGCTACCGAAGGACATACCGCTCGCATTCATCAGCTGGAGGTAGTCGATGATAATGATCTTCACATCATGCTCCCTCACCAGACGGCGGGCCTTGGTACGCAGTTCAAAGACCGACAAGGAAGGCGTATCATCCACATAAAGCGGGGCATCGTACAGCTCCTTGATCTTGTAGTCCAACTGTCCCCACTCATACGGTGCCAGCTGACCGCTCTTGATTTTCTCACCCGGTATCTCACAGACGTTCACAATCAGACGGTTGACCAGCTGCACGTTACTCATTTCCAGCGAGAACAACGCTACCGGAACCTTATTGGTAACCGCCATGTTCTTTGCCATCGACAAGACAAAAGCCGTTTTACCCATCGCCGGACGGGCCGCGATGATGATCAGGTCCGAATTCTGCCAGCCCGAAGTCATCTTATCCAACTGATGGAAACCACTCTCCAGTCCGCTCAGACCATCGGCACGCGCCGCAGCCTTCTGAAGCATCTCATAAGCCTCCTGAATCACCGGATTGATCTGCGTATAATCCTTCTTCAGGTTCTGCTGCGAAATCTCGAACAGACGGCCTTCCGCCTCCTGCATCAGGTCATCCACATCCTGCGTCTCATCGAACGCCTTGGTCTGTATGTTACTGGTAAACGAAATCAATTCACGAGCCAGGAATTTCTGTGCGATAATCCGGGCATGATATTCAATATGCGCAGACGAAGCCACCTTTCCACTCAGCTGAGTAATATAAAAAGGTCCACCGGCCTCCTCCAGTTCCCCCCTCAGGCGCAACTGCTCAGCCACCGTAAGAATGTCTATCGGTTTCTGCTGAATGGCCAGGTCGGTAATCGCCGCATATATCAACTGGTGGCGATGCTCATAAAACGACTCAGGCCGGAGAATCTCACTCACCTGAGGATAAGCATCCTTCTCTATCATCAAGGCGCCCAAAACCACTTCCTCCAGTTCCGGAGCCTGAGGCTGCAGATGTCCGTACTCATCTACAGGCTTCACTTTCGTCGTTTTGGCGACGCGCGTCATTCTTTTCGGTTCTGCCATTTCATTTCATTTTAGTGGGACAAAGATAATGTTTTTATATCATGTAAGTATCCCGTTTGACAAATAAAAGTACGCTTGCCGCCCATAAAACAAGCAGTGACACGCCCTCTGAACGGAAAAAGGGCCGTGTCAAAACCCATCGGCTTTCACACGGCCCCTTCCTGTCAAGGAGTAATAAATCCTTATCCGCCCGTCCAGGAACCATACCGGACTACAGACCCTCGTTTCTCAATATCTCCCACATGCGGGCAGATCCCTCATCCGTATCCTTCACCTCTTTCCGCAGGCGCATCATTTCCTTTTTCATCTCCTTGATAATGGGAGCATAGCGCTTTTCACCATAAGCATTGTGATTCTCCTTCGGATCTTCCTGCAAGTCATAAAACTCCCACGAAGGTACCGACTTATAATCCGACGACCCCGTCATATTCAGGCGGTCCCCATAAAGGAAAATCAATTTATAGCGTTCGTTGCGTACACCGATATGCGCCGGACGAATATCATGCTGCGTCCAGTAGCGGTAATAAATACTCTTCCGCCAGTCGCCCGGAGCCTGTCCTTCGAGCAACGGCCGGAAACTTCTTCCCTGAGTTCCCTCCGGAGCCTTCACCCCCGCAAAGTCAGTCAGCGTAGCCGCAAAGTCGACATTCAGCACCAGTTCCTTTACCCGCTTTCCTGCCGGAATCCGTTTCGGATAGCGGATTACAAAAGGCATTCTCGCCGATTCCTCATAAAACATCCGCTTATCATAAAAACCATGCTCACCCAAGAAGTACCCCTGGTCGGCCACGTAAACCACAATCGTATTCTCTGCAATACCCATCTCATCCAAGGCCGCCAATAATTTTCCGATATTATCATCCACCGTAGCCGCACAACGCAAGTAATCCCGGATCAGTTTCTGATAGACTGCCTTACGCTTTGCCACCCGGCTCATGCCCTGCGTACTGAAAGGCAGTTCCGGATAACGGCACCACCATTTGTCAGGATCGGCAGAAGCCACCTCCCAGTTGCGGCCGATGGTTTCCAACTTCTGTCCGGCAAAAGTACGTCCGTTCGTCTCAGGCCCCCAGTCCAGCAGATTCTCCGGTTCCGGGAAAGTCACCCCGTCATACAGATGGCGCATCCGCTCCGGGAAATCATACGGCTCGTGTGTAGCCTTAAAATGACAGCACATCAGAAACGGCTTGCTCTTATCCTGCGACTTCATCCACCGGATAGCCTTTTCCGTCACAATATCCGTAGAAAAGCCACGCACCCGCTCACCGAAATTCCGCTGTCCCGGCCAAGGGTCCTCACTGTTTTTGAAAGTCGGGTCCCGATATTCCCCCTGGTCATGAAAAACCGAATAATAATCGAATCCCTGCGGCTGCGATTTCAGGTGCCACTTGCCGACCAGTCCGGTATGATACCCCGCTTTCTGAAGTTCCTTGGCAAACGTCGGCAATGCCACATCCAGCGTATCGTCCAGCGTATACACTCCATTACAATGGCTGTACCGTCCCGTCAGAATCGCCGCACGGCTCGGCGTAGAAATGGAATTCGTACAAAAACAATTGTCCAGTACGGCCCCCTCTGCCGCTATCCGACGGATATTCTCCGTCTGCGCATACTCCGACAATATTCCCCCATACACTCCCCACGTCTGAGAAGTATGGTCATCACTCAGAATAAACAAAATATTCGGGCGGTTATCCCCGGCATCCTCTGCCGCAGCCTGCAACGGAAAGACTCCGCCAGCCAACAGACCTGCCCCTATCAGTTTCCAGTTCATAGTATAAAAGATTTGAGCATAAATTCAATTTTCTATTCCATTCCGTCCGGAGCATCGGAACACCCCGGACGGAATCCATACTTATTCAAACACATACAAATTGATCAGTTCATCCCAAGTCAGCTTATGACCGTCTTTCCACCACAAGGGCAGCGACAAGTCACAGAAGTCATGATTCTCCTTCATCTGCTGCTGCAACAGTTTGTGCAGTTCCTCCTTCTTTTCCACCTCCACAGCTGCGAGGTTCACCAACTCACCCGGATCCTGCTTCAGGTTAAACAACTGTTCCGTAATCTTACCCTCCACATTATAAATAATGTATTTATAGTCGCCCGATGCCACGGCCCGCTGCTGATTGGAATAAGCCAGGAACACACAATCGCGCACGTCCTTCTCCTTTCCCTCCAATACCGGAACCAGCGACTTTCCGGTCACCGATGCCGGAGTCTCCACCTTCACCAACTCACACAAAGTCGGATACAGATCGTACAGATAACACAACGCTTCCGAACGCTTTCCCGCCGACAAGCCCTCCGGCGTAACAATCGCCATCGGTACTCCGACACTATGCTCATACAGGCTCTGCTTGCCGATCAGTCCGTTCTGCCCCATTGCCAGTCCGTTGTCCGAAGCAAACACCACAATGGTATGCTCCAAGTTGCCGCTCTTTTCCAACGCATCCAGCACCCGGCCAATCTGCAGGTCAACCTCACTGACCATTCCATAATACAAAGATAATTCTTTTTTCAATTGCTCCGGTGTACGCGGAGTCGGCAACAACTGTTCATCACGGATATTCAGTTCCCCGTTGTCAAACGGATGCTCCGGCAAGAAATTATCAGGCACCGACAAATCGGCCGGACTATACTTCTTTCCATAATCCGGCAACGCATTGCGCGGGTCGTGCGGAGAAGTAAACGAAACAAACGCCATGAACGGACGTTCGTCTTCCTCCGTTGATTTCAGAAAGTCGACAGCCGCGTCCGCATACATCACAGACGAGAAATTCTGTCCGACAAAAGCCTCCCCCTCATACTTACCCGTAGGATCAAAATGATGCAAGCGAGGCGCACAATGCCCGTTCTGCTCATACGGATGCATTCCCCCGAAAAAGATATTCTCCCCCTCACTGAAAGAACGTGCGAACGACGCCCGGTCGGCATGCCATTTTCCCGTAGCAAACGTCCGGTAACCGTTCTTCCGGAGATGCTCCGGCAGTGTCACCTGCGAAGTCGGAATTTTCATACCGTCACTCTGCACTTCGAATACCCCACGTCCCGTCATCAGCATGGCCCGGCTGGGCATTGACAACGCTCCGCACAGCGCCCCGTTCGTATAAGTACGTGTAAAAGCCATTCCCCCGTTAATCAACCGGTCGATATTCGGCGTATAAGTATCCCTATTCCCCAGTGCCGCAATGGCATCACTCTGCATATCATCGACCAGAATAAACAGAATATTTGTCTTTTCCGGTTGTTCTTTCTGGCACCCGCTCAACGTCGCAGCCGCCAAAGAAGCAGAAACAAATGTTTTAAAATAATTCATAATATATTTTCTGTTTTAATACACACTAACCTCATCCACAAAGACAAAAGGCGTCTCTCCTGCCCCAGAATGCCAGGACGGCAATGCCGGGAATCCCTGGCCGATAACCCTCACATAGCGGGCCTCAACCGGTGTGAAATCCACCTTCAGACAATCCGTCCGTTTCCTTTCCATCTGTACCGGCGGCTCCGGAAACTCCCGTTCGCCCACCTTCACAAAATCCTTTCCATCTGCAGAGACCTGCACTTCCAGGCGCTGGACGCCCATGATATAAGCCCCCATATCCGTCAGTGAAGAAACCACCACCTGTGCACATTGCTGCGAAGTCCCCAGATCGACCACCACATCCATCGGTTCGCCGAAATATCCTACCCACATACCGGTAGTATGGAAAGCCTTGCTGCGGGCACCGTCAACCAGCACCCTGCCACCTTCGCCCGGATATCTTTCCGAAGGAGACGTACGCAATTCAATCGGGCAGAAGCTTGCCTTGCTGATTTTAATTTCCGTACGGAATGTATCCGAAACCAGTCCGCACGGCAAATAAGCCACCGCCGTGAGACGCGCATCTTCCGACAGTCCGACCGGCTGCACATACTTCTGCGAAGCCTTCGACGGCGCCGTACCGTCCAAAGTATAATAAATCTCCGCATCCTTCAGACTCTTCAGTCCAATCTCCAGCTGCTTCTTTTCCATACTGGAAGAATAGCCCGCTTCTACCTTAAAATAATGGGGAGCCACGTTCCAGCCCATTTTCTGATACAGACGCAACATCTGCGGCAGACGGTTCAAGAAGTCCGTATAATCCCCACGGCGGTCACCGGTCCAGGCCACCTCCGCAAAGGCTGCCAGACGAGGCAACATCATGTATTCCAAAATCTCCTCATTATCCACGTAAGACGTCCAAAGACAAGCCTCAGCACCCAATATACGCTCCCGTTCATCGGCCGGCAATGCCGCCGCATTCCAGTCGGCCTCGTACACTTTCTGCATTTCCACCAGACTTCCGGTGGCCACCGGCTCATTCGTCACATCCTCCACCTGATAATTATTGAAGTAGAAATGTCCGTTTGAAGAAAAAATCACCGGATGCCCAGCCTTCAGGGCCTTAATTCCCCGTTCCAAGCCTCTCCAGGACATCACCACCGTCTCCCTGTCGATATTATCCGACAACACCTCGTCCCATCCGACCATCTTCTTTCCCAACGTCTTCAGGTATCCGGCCATCTGGCGATTGAACTCTCCCTGCAACAAATCTTCGGCTGAATGGCCCTCCGTATCCTTCAAACCGTAACGGACAATGGCCTTCTGGCATTTCGGACAGGCCTCCCAACGCGTACGAGGCACCTCATCACCTCCGATATGCACATAAGGCGAAGGAAACAAAGCCGCCACCTCCTTCAGTACCTCCCGGGCAAACTGATAGGCTTTTTCATTTCCCAGACAGAGCACATCCTTGTGTACTCCTCCCGATTCCATGGCTACCCGATAAGGACCACCCGTGCAGCCCAGTTCCGGATAGGCAGCCAGCACCGCCGACGAATGTCCCGGCAAGTCAATCTCCGGCACCACCGTAATTCCCTGTGCGGCCGCATAACGTACCACTTCCCGGATTTCATCCTGCGTATAGAATCCGCCCGTCTTCTCACTACCCTCTCCACGCCAGGCTCCGATTTCCGTCAGCCTGGGATATTCCGAAATCTCGATTCTCCATCCCTGATCGTCTGTCAGGTGCCAGTGGAAATAGTTCAGACGATGCACGGCAAGCATATCGATAAAGCGCTTCACCTCCTCTACCGAGAAGAAGTTGCGGCTGACATCCAGCATAGCCCCGCGGTACTGCAGTTGCGGAAAGTCCTTTACCGTACAGGCCGGCCAGACATAACCGGCGTCCTGCAAAGCCAAAGACTGCAACAGCCACTGACCGCCATAAAACAATCCGGACGCATCGGCAGCCTCAATCCGTACCCGATTTTCTTCCACTTTCACCTGAAAACCTTCCGATGGCAAGTCCTTGGAATAAGCCAGACAAATCAGTCCGTCTTCCTGTCCGCCGGTTTCCACCAACGGCAAACGCAAACCGGTACTGGCCGTAATTTCTGAAGCCAGCCATTCCGCTTTTGCTACCAGCAGACTGTCTTTCCGGTCGCAGGCAATCCCTTTGCAATGCTCCAGCACAAACCCCTTACCCGAAGCAGCCTGTTCAAAGCTGACTGCCTCCGGCAAATTGATATATCCTGCATCCGAAGTCTTCTCCGTACAGGATGTCTGCCATAATGCCGTACTGCAGAACAGCCCTGCCAATAACCAAGAAGTATATGTTTTCATGATATTCTCCTTTTCCATTTATCCTTTTTCATTCATTATTCATCGATTTTACCCGGTTCACGGCGATTCTTGCCCGGCTGGCCCGTCAGGTCATCACCCAAATCCTCCCGGCATGCATCCGCAATCTTCTTCAGTCGCTCTGCCACATCCGGATGCTGGCTGATGACATTCACCCGTTCACCCGGATCACGCCGCAAGTCGTACAGTTCACATTCCTTCACCTCACGACTGCCCAGTTCACCCGGCTGACCGTCGTTTCCCGGTACCTGCGATTCATACGACACATACTTGTGCGGGAAAATCAGCTTATACATTCCGTCCGTCACCGCCTCCAATGAATTCTTGTGGTAATAAATGCACAGCGACTTACGGACAGGCTCCTTGTTTTCCCCCTTTAAGACCGGAACCATGCTCAGACCGTCAATCGGCAGTTCAGGCATCTTCGCACCCGCCAGTTCCACAAAAGTAGGCAGCAGGTCGATATTCGACATCAGGTCATTACATACACTGCCTGCCGCAATCTTTCCCTTCCAGTAGAACACACAAGGCACCCGCATTCCCCCGTTGAAGGTAGTTGCCTTCGCCTCACGCAATCCCCCCGAAGAACCCGCATGATTACCATAGTTGGCCCACGGACCATTGTCGGAAGTCAGCACCACCAGCGTGTTTTCCTCAACACCCTGCTCTCTCAGCGTCTTCATCACCTCACCCACACTCCAGTCGAGTTCCATCATCACATCGCCATACAGTCCCTGCTTGCTCTTGCCCTTAAACTTATCAGACACAGCCAGCGGCACATGCGGCATGGAATGAGCCAGATACAGGAAGAACGGTTGCCCGGCCTCCGTCTTACGTCGGATAAAGTCCACTGCATGAGTCGTATAATCCGTTGTCAGCCGAGTCTGGTCCGTATTGTATCCGATGATTTCATTTCCCTCAATCAAAGGCAGATCCGGGAACTCATACTGCGGATGATACGGCCACATATCGTTCGAATACGGCAGACCGTAGTACTCATCAAACCCATGCTGCAACGGCAGGAACTTACGGGCATCCCCCAGGTGCCACTTTCCGAAAATGGCCGTTCCATACCCCTTAGCCTTCAACAGTTCCGCAATGGTTTCCTCCTTGTCGGAAATACCCGTCTTTGCATTCGGGTTCGGCGCATAAGCAAATCCGATACGGTTCGGGTAGCACCCCGTCATCAGTCCCGCACGGGAAGCCCCGCTGATAGGCTGCACCGCATAAAAATTAGTCATCGACATTCCCTCTGCCGCCAGACGGTCGATATTCGGAGTCTCATAGCCCACTGCCCCTTTGAAAGAAAAATCACCGTTACCGGCATCATCCAGGTTGATCAGTACGATATTCAGGGGCTTATCAGCTTCTTTATTATCATTCGGAGTACAAGCAGCCAATGCCACTCCTCCTAACCCTACAAGCCAATTCAGTTTCATAATACCATCATTAAAAACATTAAACAGTCAATCGATTATTTTATTTTCTCCGCATTTATTTTTATCTGTACATTAAAAGAGCCTCCGTCTATTTTAGGATTAACATCCTCTATGGCACAAGCTGCATACAATACTTCTGGATTTCCTTCCTCATCCAACAACAACTGCGGACGTTCCAGGCGTTCTACCTTCACTACATACCCGTTAGGAAGCGTCAACTGTTTCTTCATAAACATAGAATGTGCTGGAAGCGTCCAGTGAATGCCATCCAAAGAAGCCATAATAGCCAGACAAGGCTCTCCTTTCGTAAACTGTCCGTTGAAATCTTTGAATACGGCATAGAAACATTTATCTCCCGGATGATACCATACATACGGATCTTCAGCCGAAAGTTTCCCTGTCGCTCCTTCTATATGAAATACCGGTTCATCCAAAGCTGTAAACGGTCCGGTCGGACTGTCACTTAAAGCAACCCCATGTACACCTCTCCAATGCGGATCGTATACATTCCCTTTAAAATACAACAGATACTTACCGTCAGAGGGGCGATACACCACCGACGGATTCACTACAATCAGATTATCCGGTTTCGGTTCGGTACCTTCCGGCGAAGGATTCACTACATTATCCGGCTTTACCCGCGTACGCGGACTCAATAAAGGTTTTTCATAATGCGTAAACTCCCCTTTCAGCAAATCCGGGAATGATTTGAAAACAATTACCCCAATCTGCTGATTCTGCTGAATCCGGTCTCTTCGCGGCAAAGTATCATTATCCGCCTTTACATGTTCATTACCCGGATCTACTGTAGCTGCATAATACAGATAATACAAATCACCGAACTTACGCACATGAGGATTAGAAGTACTCTGAGCATCCCATGATGATTTATCTTCTGCAAATCCGTCCTGATTCAGGAAAAATCCTAAATGCCGGAATCCACCATCCGGATAATCAGACACAGCCAGTCCCATCTTAGAACCGAAGACCCAGGCATTATTAAACGGATATACCCCCGTTTCCGGTGCCGAATAAATCATATAATATTTTCCATCCTCGGCCCGAGTCACCGAAGCCCCCCATGTAAAATGTCCGGGTACCTGAAACGCTGAAAATCCACTTACCTCATATCCCTTTTCCGTATGATTCATAGTAAGTTGCACTGGCGCTGCCTCAAAAACATACTCACCAGTGGTCTTCGGCTGCTGACATGCAGTACACAATAACAAAGCTGCTCCTGCAATGAAACCTCCTCTAATCAATTTGTTCCTCATAGATTAAAATTTTCGATATGTTATTTTTTCGGATAATTAGGACTATAAAGTAACGTATTCTGACGAGTCACCAGTTTACCGTCTTTCACCCACTCTTCTCCTCTTTCACTCAGATGCGCTACCATAGCAGCACGAAGTTCCTCCAGCTGCTTCTTATATTTACGCTCTCTCGAAACGTCCTTAGTCTCTTTCGGGTCTTTCACCAAGTCGAACAGCTGTTCCTCTCCCGTATGTACAAACCAGATATACTTAATCTTTCCATCCGTCAGGGCACACCAGTAGTTATGATCGGAGTAGCAAGTGGCATGCTCCATATCAATCCATCTGCGCCATTCCGGATTTTTCTCACAAACCAGCGTTGCCAAAGATTTCCCGTCCATATCAGCCGGCACATTGCCTCCTGCGAGATCGACAAACGTCGGTAAGAAATCACGCAACTCAACCGGATTTTCAATCACACTACCTGCCGGCTTCTCCACTTTCATGCTCTTAGGGAATTTTACGATATAAGGAATAGACGAAGAGCCTTCATACGCATAAGTCTTTCTCCAGTGATAATGGTCTCCCATCATATCCCCATGGTCGGATGTAAAACAGATAATTGTATTATCATACATTCCTTTCTCTTTCAAAGCCTGAATAATCCGGCCTACCTGTTCATCTATGAAAGTTATCGCCGCATAATAATGTTTTTTAGTATTCTTGGCATATTCATCACTAAACTGCGCAAAGGCTGCATCTTTATCATCCTCCGGTCTGGTAATTTCGGCACCGATACCTTTACTCCATTCTCCTTTTGCGGGTGCTTCCATCTCTATTGATGCATACTTATCCAAAATTCGTTGAGGAGGGTCATACGGACTATGAGGACGGGCAAAAGAAATTTTCAGGAACAAAGGTTTGCCCCCTTCATAATGCTGAATAGTTCTCACTGCTACATCTGCAGTCCAAACTGTAGGATGTAAATCTTCTGATAATTTATAAGATGCAGCTGCATGGTCATTCCATCCGATACCTGTTGCATCCGGATTCTTATCCGGAGCCACGGTCAAAAACCATTTACGGTAATCGCTCATGAAATAAGGAGACTCCACCCGGCCACTCTCATCCAGAATGGTTGCATGGAAGCCATGCAAGGCATTCTGAGGACGCCAGTGCATTTTACCGATACCCAATGTAAGATATCCACAATCACGCAGCATCTGAGGTAATTCATAACGATAGTGTTCTGCCACATTTCCATATCCCAACATTCCATGATGCCAGGGTGACATTCCCGTCAGCAATCCGGCTCTGGCTGGAGTACTGCTCGGAGTTGCCGAATATGCGTTACAGAAATAATACCCGTCTCCGGCTAAAGAGTCTATATTAGGTGTAAGAATCCTGTCATTTCCACTGCAGCCAATAGCATCACCACGCTGCTGGTCGGTCATAATAAAAATAATATTCGGTTGTTTTTCCGACTGAATTGCAGGCGCAGCCTCTACAACCTGTGGCACACACAAAGGAAATGCCAGTCCTGATAACCAATGTAATTTATTCATCCTATATGTTTTTAGTTAGATTATATCAGGCAACAAAGTTTACAAACTATAACATGTATTTTTTTTGCCTCCTATTCTATAGACAACTAAAGTGACCAATATACTCAATGCTCCCCCAAAAAATATTTTCTTTATCCCTCTTTTTTTTCAAAAAAGGCTCCATTTCACATTTATTCTCGGGGGAACAATACGATAAATGAATCATTTCCCCGCTTCACAGCAAATGAAATCATCTTTACCTCATCCCCTTCTATATAGACATAAGGACGTTCCATGTTATCGACCTGCATCACTGAACCGTTTTTCAAAGGAATTTCCTTTTTACACACATAATAATTCTTCGCCTTTTCCCAGTTCAACCCATCTTCCGAAGTAATCAATCCGATAAAGTCGCCTCCATGTGCATGAAATATGGCATAAAAACGCTCTCTTTTCTTATCAAACCATACACATACATCTTCTGTAGGGATGTCTGCAAAGGCCGGTTTCTCTTCCAGCACAAATCCAGAATCTGGAGTCAGAGAGGAGCCGACCGCCTGAATTAACTTCCTTTTTTCAGACTGCTTGTCATCTCCTTTGATAATCAAATAATAACGTCCATCTTCCCCCTGGCAGACAGAAGGATTGACGGCAACATTTTTGATAGGCCCATCCGGTTCCAACAAAGGTTGTTCACTTCTTTTCCAAGGACCATTCAAAGAACCCGATACCGCTACTCCCGCTCTCTGATGTGACCGCAGCAGTTCCCAATCCTTATGACCATATCCTACCTTTCCAATCTCATCCAGTTTGCTTTGGCTCATTTTCACATCTCCCGAATTTGTAGAAGTATAATACATATAATATTGATTGCCAAACATTCTAACTTGCACATTATGAGCAGTCACTGCATCCCAAGCCCCTTCCCTTGCTTTCAATGCCGTTTCTTTATATAAATACGGTCCAGTCATATTCCCTGCAGTTGCATGCGCAATTTCCGAATGAGTCAGCCACCCGCAGAATCCGATACTTTTAGGCCATCGGGAATAAAATAAATGATAAGTACCCTTCTCATCCCGGATTACCGAATTACACCAATGATAATAATTCGTATCTCTCACAAAAGCAGTTTCATCGACAGGCTTTATTAAAGAGGACAAATCCAGGTCATCCGTTTTTTGAGCCCACAATGCACTTCCCCAAAAAAGCAAATTTACTAATACTTTAATACTCATACTACTATATTTTTCAATCTCTATAGATTAAGATTAAAAAGCAGACTGGGACTCCCAGCCTGCTTTCCAAATCTTAACCTATAGAATGTAAGCAAAACAAGTCTTATTTTCCATCATCAGGGAAACGTACTCCTTCTTCCCAAGTTGCATCTTTAGCCAGTTTACCATCACGGCCTTTATTCGTATGGTCTTTAATGAAAGTACCATTATTATCATTACACTTCCAATAAACCTCCAATCCCGGTGAATCAGGTGAAACTACATACATATTATTTTCAATTTCAGCCTGACTGCGAGCTACAGACCATACACGCAATTCACTAACCTTACCATTCAAAGAATAAGTTGATTTCTCATCATTTGAGAATGTAATTTTCTTAAAGGCAAAAACTTCTCCTGGAGCTGCATGAGGATAAGTAAAGTCCAATTTACCATCTACATATAATCTCAAGTTAGAGCCATCGTAAGTAAAGGCCAAATGATACCATTTCTTTGCAGAGAAACGGGTAATACTCTGTGGTTTTCCTGCACCTACTTTTGCCTGGAACTGATTTGGGTCACAAGTTACATCTCCAAAACGAGAATAAATAGTAACTTTATCGTCCAGTCCTAAAATCTTCCATTGTGTCACGTTATTTCGGCCAAAAGCATCCATACATAAATTCCATTCCAATGTCCAGGCAGAAAGTCCCTCCAATGGCTGATCCGGAGTCACCGAAATATAATTACCACTACCTAAATAAGGCACAGTCGTAACCACAACCTGATCAAGCAATACCATCAAAACTGAAGAAGCATCCAAACGGTCTGCTCCCGAAGTTCCTACAATTGCCACTGGGACTGCATATTTCTTTGTGATATCTATATTTTCATCAAAAGGCTTTATCTGCAACTCAACTGGAGCTGATGCAATATTACCAGCCTTAATAACAGCTTCAGTTTGTGAAAACGAATAATATGATTCAGGCAAAGCTTGATAATCTGTTCCATTCTTTAAATTATAAGCAGCCAAAGCCTGAGGATCAGAACCAAAATTGACAGTTACATCTCCTCCTGACAAGGCTCCCAGACGGGCTGTTATCAAAGTTTTAGCACCTGTATCATCAATAGTCACACGCTTAACTGGAGAACTTTGGGCATCAGATAAATACACTCCATTCTCTACTATATCATATTCTGACTGGCAGGATGCTGTAAAGCATCCCATTGCCAGTGTCAATAAACCAACTTTAAATATTGTTTTCATTATATCACCTCCATTTAATTGTTATGGTTTGCAGGGTTCATAATCTGAATAGCCTGACGAAGATATTTGTACTCAGGGTTATGAGCATATTCATATTCCATATGATAAGTACCACAACCACCTTTACTACCTTGCTCTGGATTAAACCTAGCCATACCTTGTAAAGAATTCATAATATTGCCATCTTTGTCACGGTATGAAGTAGTTCCTCCTGTTTTCCACAAACTTTCAAAGTTCTCTGTAAATATATATTGTTCAGGTTTCCAGCCATTATTAAAAGCATTATTAAAGCGACTTTGTAAATCATAGTCTCCAGATGAAGAATAAGCCTGTACAATTCCATAATTAAATAATTGAGATAATCCTTCATTCAAATGATAAGGAACACCATCAATTACCAACAGTTTTCCTGTATTAGAACCTGGACCTAAACGTTCACTTAACTTGCGCACAAATATTTCCATATTGTCCATATGACCTGGACCTGAAACTAATGGGCCAGAGCCACCAAAACCAGGTTCATAATCCAAATCCAAACCGTCATAACCATATTTGTAAACAGTGTCACATAAAGCAGAAGCAAAAGCCTCTATACCTTCACGAGTAGCATCAAAAGGTTCAGGTATTCCATGAGCAAATATTGTAAACAATACTTTAGTTCCACACTTTTCCTGAACATAACGCATATCATCAATTTTTGTTTGTGTCAAATTATATGCATGTTCTTGTCCCCAAATTGCAACAATATCCACACTGTCAGGAATACTTCTTAAAGAACCACGAGCAGAAGTAGATGTTCCTCCATTCCAGAAGCCGAACCAACCAAAAGCCAACTGATGATTAGACTGCTTATATGCACGCAGGTTTTCATAATACTCCTCTGATTTCGGAGTTCCTTCCAGATTCTGGATTGTCTTATTTTCTGGTATCGTCCAATCATTACATGCCTGAAGGCAGGCCGCAAGGCCCAAGCAGAGACTGACAGACTTAATTATATTTTTCATGATAAAATTCATTTATGATTTTTAGTTAACTGATTTATTCTCCTTATCCCACCAAACGCGTGTACCACCAGTATCTGGTCCACCAAGCAACTCTACTGCCTTCGCAATATTGTCCGGATTCAAAGTATATTCAGACTTGGCAAACGGCAGACGGCGTACCTGAATATCTGTATCTACGGTACCGGCACTGTTATTAACTTTTACAGGGAACAATTTCGGATAACCAGTTCTACGATATTCTGTCCAGGCTTCATGTCCGTTAGGGAACATGGCAATCCATTTCTGAGTAATGATACGTTCCATGTTCTTATCTTTCGAATCAGAATCTCCCCACGCAATGGTAATATTACTTACTGCACCGATGTTGTTTGAGCTAACCAGAGGATCCACATAATCTGCAGCTACCTTTTCTGTATCCAGCATGTATGTATCCGCTCCACTGGCTCCCCATTCACCGAAGGACAAGGTAATACCCTGCTGATAAGCATCTTTAGCCTCAATACCCATATTCCAACCACGAAGGGCACCTTCTGCTCTCAAAAATGCTACTTCAGCTGCATTGATCCATATAATCGGGGTATTCGACTGGATATTTGGAGAAGAGAATCCTAAACGTGATTCTTTATTAGAATCCAGATTCAGTCCTGTACGCAAAGCAAAATATCCATCCTGTCCTTTCACTTTACCTTGAGTAAACATCTTACCAAGACGAGGGTCATCATAGCCATCCAAAATAGACAACATAGAAGCACCCATACGGATATCCTGATAATTTGCCCACATTGTATAAAGCTGATTTACTACATCATTAGCACCTACAGTTTTTACCCCAGCATTGTCATCATTTGAAAGAATCAGTCCTCCAGGATGAGACACCGCCTTTTCAGCCTCCTGCCGTGCAACATCAGGTTTTACATAGGCAAGACGCATCGCCAGTCTCAGATGCAGGGAGTTGGCAAATTTTACCCATTTTGCATAATCACCCTCATATACCAAGTCATATTCCGCCATCGGTTTGGCTCCGGAGTTATTAACGGTGAACTGATACAGCACCTCTGTCGCCTTATCCAGTTCTTCAAAGAACTTCATATACACGGCTTCCTGACTGTCATAAGGCGTAGTCATTGCACCTGTACCCACCTGAATATACGGAAGAGCTCCCCACATGTCCACAAAACGGTGCATAGAAGCTACCTTCAGAATCTGGGCCCACTGATATACATGAGAGTTCTCATCTCCACCCGTGCTACGCCTGATTTCCATATAAGCACCGATAGCCTGTGTATACACCTTTTCAAAAGGCATATTCAACCAGTTGTCCTGGAAGAAATAGGTACTGTTATTCTTATTGCTGTTAAAGTTGGTCGGAGTGGCCATATAACCTGAATAGATATCTCCAACTAAATTTTGTGATAACTGGAACTGATTATTATTCGTTGATATCACATTGCGCTGCAACTGTGGGAAAAAGGCTCCAATTTTCACATTATCACCTTCCAGTATATCTTCAGTAGCCTCATAAGGAGGAACATTATCGAACCAACCCGTACAAGCTGTCATCGACAAAGCCCCTGCAAATAAAAGCCCTTTGCTAAATATTTTTATAGAGTTTTTCATATCTGTATCTTCATTAATCATTAAAAATTCATTCGTACACTGAAACCTACATTACGCAGACTTGGCTGCATGAAATAGTCTAAGCCCTGGAAATAAGTACCTGTAAAGGCAATTGCTTCCGGATCGAACGGTGCCTTGTTGTAAATCATCCACAAGTTACGGCCTACGAAAGATACTGTCATATCCAATTTGTCATTGAACCATTTTTTCGGGAGGCTGTATCCCAAAGTGACTTCCTGCAGACGTACGTTTGTTGCGCTATACACATAGTTGGACAACATACCTGTATCTCCATTACCGATATATTCATAGAAATACTGCGCGTCCATTTTTCCGAAGTTAACCGGAACACCTCCGTTGTCACGGGCAATAGCAGAAGCCTCAGATACACCGAAACGGTCCAGAATAGCCTGGGTTGCAGACATCACCTCACCACCGATACGGGCTGAAATCAGGAATCCCAGATTAATGCCTTTCCATGAGAAGTTGTTACGGAAGCCCAGATTGAAATCCGGGTTGGCATTACCGACTTTCTGGATTTCTTCTACAGTCTGCAGCTGGTTGGTATCCGGGTCTACATAGATAAATCCACTGCCATCCTCACGCAAACGGTTAGTTACATACAGGTCACCCATAGAGCCACCCTCTTCCAGAATCATACGGTAAGTACCGAATTTGGAAACCTCCAGACTCGGAATACTGATCAGTTCACCAGTTGTCGGGTCCGGATAATCACGAACCAATTCGTTGATACGGTTGCGGTTCATACTGAAAGTCAACTGTGAACCCCATTTCAAATCACCGAATGTATCATCGTATGAAACCATAGCCTCGATACCCCAGTTCTCGATATCACCCGCCTGGATGAAGAAGGTTGAATAACCGGAAGAAGGAGATGCTTTCGCTTCAAATGTCTGATTGTATGTATTTGATTTATAATAAGTAAAATCCAATCCTAAACGTCCGTCAAACAATTTCATGTTCGTACCAATTTCAAAAGATTTAGTACGTTCCGGTTCCAGTTCCGGAATAGGCATATGAGTATTTGTTTCAAATTCCCCATTTGAACTATATCCATAGGTAGGAATGGTCAGATAACGTGAAGGAGCATTACCCACCGAACTGTATGAGGCTCTCACCTTCCAGAATGTCAGCCAATCCGGCATCTTTATCATTTCTGTAATTACTCCAGACAAACCTACAGAAGGATAGAAGAATGAAGGGTTCGGAGTATTTTGCAAGGCAGATGCCCAATCGTTACGAGCAGTTGCACTCAGATAAACCATACTTCTCCATCCCAGTTCGGCACTAGCAAAAACAGACTGAGTCTGTTCTTTCCAACCGTCCTGTTTCAAACGGGAGTTGTTGGCATTCAGATTTACATTATGAAGAGTAAAGAAGTTAGGAATCATACTAATTTGACCTTCTGCTCCATTACGTTCAAAACTGATATCCTGAATGCTGGCACCCAAGTTGGCTGTCAAGTCAAAATCATTGAAACGCTTGTTGATATTAACCAGCAAGTCGGCATATACCTGCTTATCTACATCTGTATAGTCACCATAATATCCTTTACTCTGTGCATATTTAGCATCTGTTCCTGCATAGAGTTTTTTGGTGTGACGTGTAATTGCATTATCAATGCGTACACGACCGCTTACATCCATCCAGTCAAAAATCTTATATTTCAAACCGGCATTAGCCATATAACGGTCACGGGTATTATTAAACAGGTTTCTTTCTGTAATCCAGTAAGGGTTCTGCATAGCCAATCCCATTTCACCATAAGGCCAGTACTGGGTCATCAACTGACGTCCTTCGTCATAACGTTCAAACATACGGTACGGAGTAAAGTCCTCACCGCGGGGGAACAGGTATACCGGAACCAGAGGGTTGAAGTACTGTCCCTGTGACAGCATATTCTGGTCTTTCTGAATGACATAGCTGAAGCCCAGATCCATTGTCATTCTGTCATCCAGGAAATTGGTTGAGTTACGCACCGTAAAGTTATGGCGCTGATATTTATTGTTAGGGATGATACCCTCTGAGTTGGTTGTAGATGCAGAAGCAAAAGTCTGGTTCTTATCTGTACCTAAAGATATTGACAAGGAAGTCGTGGTATTATATCCGGTACGGAAGAAATTACTTGGATCATAAGAAGACGGAGTTGCCAGTTTTTCCCCCCAACTGGAGAATTCTCCCGGTTTGTTACCATACGTATTCTGGAAACGTGGCAATACAAATGGTTTGGAAAAATCTGTATTATGAGACAAGGTGATTTTCGGCTTGCCAGCTGCACCCTTCTTGGTAGTAATCAAAATAGCACCGTTAGCTGCATTACTACCATACAACGCAGCCGCTGCAGGTCCTGTCAACACTGACATACTTTCGATATCTTCCGGGTTAAAATCGGCTATACCTTCCCCTTTAGGAGCTGTTGTATAAAAGCCTTGGCTAGTTTCCACATCTCCTCCATTTGTATTGTTCAAAGGCACACCGTCCACTACATACAATACATTATTACTCTTGCTGATAGACTTGGTACCACGCATTACCACTTTGGTAGAGCCGCCGATACCACCACTGCTGTTAATCTGCAAACCGGCAACCTTACCTGTCAGAGAGTTTACAAAGTTAGCATCCTTAACAGTTGTCAGTTCGTCCGATTTCACTTCTGTCAGATTATATCCCAGTGCCTTTGACTTACGTTTGATACCTAATGCAGTAACTACAACCTCTTCCAGTGTTTCTGTATCCGGTTTCAACTGGACATTATAAGAATTGGCAGCCAGAATCTTCACATCCTGTGAGGCATAACCCACATAGGAAATCTCCAGCACGTCCCCTTCATTCACATCAAGAGTGAAATTTCCGTCGAAGTCAGTAATGGTACCTACCCCCGGCTTGCCTTTGATCATTACATTCACACCGATCATCGGCATATTCTGGTCGTCTACAATATTACCCGTAACCTTTTTATTCTTGCCTTTCTTTTCGGCCGGAGTAAGTATAATGTAGTTGCCATCCACACGGTATGTAAAGCCCGTACCTTCCAGAATACTCTTCATGGTAGCTTCCAGACTGGCATTTGTTAAATTAAGTGAAATGACTTTATTGGCACCTAATTGTGATTCATTATAGGCAATCGAGGTTTTTGTCTGCTTTTCTACCTCATGCAGAGCTTCTTTCAGTGTCAAAGAATTTTTCGTAATAGATATTTTATAACTGTCCTGAGCCCAAAGAACAGTTTGTGAGAGCGCTAAACAGCTAAATAATGTTATAGCTCTCGCTTTTATCCGATATTTATTCATATCTTAACGGAGTTTTTTAGTGTTTCTAGATTTCATAATATTAAAATTTCCAACTAAGTGCTTGATGCACTGATACTAAAGAACATTTTTCTGATTTCATATCCGGATGTCAAGGCGGCCACCTTCATCCGGATACTTTTTTACATCGTTTTTCGTAGAATATTTTTAAAGTTATACAATAATTTATTTTTCTATATATTGTCTAATACCCAATTCTGCTATTTGATGTAGCATCCCTTCTGATTAATATGGTATGTGAAATCACCTGCAACCGCCTTCATGATAGTCAGAACCTCTTCGAGTGATGCTTTATCAGAGAAGCGAATGTTGTACTTATCCGCATTGAACCGTCCCTGACGATAATGGAAAGTCACATCAAAGCGACGCTGTAAAATAGTCAGCATCTCGTCCACTGTCACACTTCGGAACACCAGCTCTCCCCGTTGCCAGGCTGTCACATCTTCCATCTCCGCCTTACAGAGACGGCTGGTTCCCATATTCTTGTCATACACCACCTGTTCTCCCGGTTCCAACACATAACTTTTACCTTCAATCCCACATACAACCTTCACCTTTCCTTCCAGCAGAGTGGCCGTCACTTCGCTGTCATCTGAATAAGAACTGACATTGAATTCAGTTCCCAATGCCGTAACCGCCATCGTACTGGAACGAACGATGAAAGGTTGTTCGGGATTTTTCTTTACCTTAAAATTCGCCTCACCTACTAAAAATACAGTTCGTGTACTCCCCACAAATTTTTCAGGATACAACAATATTGTGCCTGAATTGACCTGAACTCTGGAGCCGTCAGGAAGTTCTATCAGTCTCATTTGTCCGGGAGATACATAGTTTTCAACAGTTGCAATCTCGGTATATTTCTGTTTGGTTTGCTGATAAGTTACATACACGGATATCACCAACAATGCTGCGACAGCCGCTGCAGCTCCCAATGGTCTGAGCCAGTTGATCGAGCGTTTCGGTGCCAGCCGGAGACCTGATTTAGCATATACTTCCTGCAAGGCCTTTTCCGTATGTTCATCCTCCTTACCCTGCACCTTGGTCCAGAATTCATATAAAGCTAAATCTTTCTCATCAGAATGTTCATCATCAATGAGCCATCCGTGAAACTTTCTTTTCATCTCTTCGTTCTGTGAAGAAGCAGTGAAAAGAGCTATTATATCTTTAAAGTAATTCTTCATTTCTTATTCGCTTTACACTCTTAAAACAACTAAACAAATAGGGGTACTCAACGAAAATATCATTTTTTTCAAAAAAAATATATTTTTCTTTTGCAGATCTTACAATAAAAGGTATAACCTGATAATAATCAAGATATTGAAATATTACCAGATATCCACATTAAGACAAATACGAAAATAAAAAGACGATACTCACAATATGCGTGAAAATTAAATCCAACATACATTATTATAATTGGATACAAATTTTCAAAGGAATCACAACGCTGAATAACCCTCCCAAATAATTTAGTCCATCGATTGAGTAATTACCACCTAACAGATGTTATCTATATAGAGCCCTTTATCACAACCTAGCTTTTCTAGGGAATGAAAACATTTGAATTTGTCTATAATGCCCAATAAATTTTCCAGACTTACTACTGGAATAAAGAAATAATAGAAATAATATTTTGTTTAACCTAATTACTACCCCAAACAGTATTTATGAAACGATTCATAGTTATTGCGGTTACATCAATCTTCCCAATTTTTATGCTGGCACAAAAAACAATAGATGTTTTTCTGATTGGAGGACAGTCAAATGCTTCAGGACAAGGTATAGTAAAAAACATTCCAGCCTCATTTCAAATAAATCACGATGTTCTTTTTTATTACTCAAGATTCTTGAATCAAGGAGAAGGTTCCGAAACCTGGAAAGAATTATGTCAGGCTTCGGAAAACAAAGAAAAATTCGGAGTGGAATTAAGTATGGGTACTGCATTGAAAAAGTATTTCCCCGATAAAAATATCGCCTTGGTAAAACATGCCTTATCGGGATCTACCTTATACAACCAATGGAATCCGGGAAACAGAACTGCAGAAAAGAGAGGTCCCGAATATGAAAAATTCATGCAAACTGTAAATGCCTCCTTACAAAAGTTGAAAGAAATGGGATATCAGCCAGTTATTCGTGCCATGGTATGGCAACAGGGTGAAGCCGATGCCAGAGAATCATCCGGATTAAATAATTCACAAAACTACGGGCACAATCTCCGGAATTTTATCATACAGTTACGACAGGATCTGCAGTCTTCCGATATGTTATTCGTATACGGAGAGGTACTTCCGCTACCTGCTGCACGTTTTCCTGGTAGAGACATGGTCAGAAAAGCACAAATACAAGTATCGGAAGAGGCACATACTACATTGTCCGTTAAAAATACAGTGCTTATAGAAGGAGATGATCTGCAAATGAAACGCACTGACTATCATACTCCTGTTCCGCATGACGATGTCCATCTGGGAACATTCGGAATACTCACACTTGGAGAGCGTTTTGCAAAGGCTATCTATGAACACTCTGAAAACTGGGAATAACCCATCCTGAAAATCATCACTTTTATTGTTCATATACCCAATAGCACCATCTATCAAAAACGAAATTAATTCAATCATCCATTATCTAACTGTTTATTTATGAAAATAACTCTTATAAAATGTCTGACTGTATTAGGACTGACAATGTCCTTCCCTTCTGTTTACGGACAAGTCCCCATTGTCATCAACGGAAAAAGTTCGTCCCAGATTGTAATAACCGAACCTACAAGCATCAACCGTACAGCGGCCAATATTCTTCAGGATTTTATCTATAAAATCAGCGATTGCAAACTGTGCATCAAAGAAGGTGGAGATGCTTCAACCGGAGATATTATTATCGGAAACAGCACAGACCCGAAGTTGTCAGAAGACGGATTCTCCATTGTATCAACAGATAAAAAAATAACAATTACAGGGAAAGATAAAGGAACCGTATATGGAGCCGTTACCTTGTTGGAAGACTACTTGGGGGTGGACTATTGGGGAAACGGTGAATACAAATTAGCACGAAGAAAAAATATTTCGATACCGGAAATGACTCGACAGGAAAATCCGGCATTCAAATTCCGTCGCACCGACAACTATGCGCTTCAGACTGACTCACTGTACCAATGGTGGTATAGACTGGAAAAGCCGGAAGAAATTTTTGCAGCAAATTACTGGACACATTCATTTTTCCGCCTGATGCCAGAAGCTGAATATGGAAAAACGCATCCGGAATATTATGCATACTTTAATGGTAAAAGGAATCCTGGGGCTCAACTATGTCTGTCCAATCCGGATGTATTCGATATCATTGTCCACCGTGTAGACTCAATCTTTAAGGTACATCCCGACAAAAATCTTATCAGCATCAGTCAGAACGACTGTAGCAACAACTACTGTACTTGCCCGGAATGCAAAAAAGTAGACGATGCAGCAGGATCACCTGCCGGCAGTCTTATTCAGTTTGTCAACAAACTGGCCGCACGTTTTCCCGACAAAGAGTTTGCCACTCTTGCCTATCAGTATACCCGGACCGCCCCATCGAACATCTGTCCTTTACCTAATGTAATGATCATGCTGTGCGATATTGAGTGTGACCGGGATACCCCACTCGAAAACAGTAAGAATGGAAAACTTTTTATAAAGGCTTTGAATGACTGGTCACAAAAAACAAATAACTTACTGATATGGGATTACGGAATTAATTTCGACTGCTTTATGTCGCCTTTCCCTAATTTTTACATCATCAAGGACAACCTTCGCTTATTCAACACATACAAAGTAAAAAATTATTTCATGCAAATGGGATGTCCGTACTGCAGTGATTTTGCAGAACTGAGAACTTACCTGACGGCCAAATTAATATGGAATCCCAATGCCGATTTAGATAAGCTAATGCACCACTTTCTCAACCGATATTACGGAGAAGCCGGACGATATCTTTACCAGTATATCCAACTCATGCAAGGAGCTTTATGGGGAAGCGGACAGCGGTTGTTAATTTATGATTCACCTGTCTCACATAAAAACGGGATGCTGAAACCTGCTTTAATAGAACGTTACAATCAACTCTTTGATCAAGCTGAAGCAGCCGTAAGGAACTGTCCGACAGAACTGGAAAGGGTAAAACGTAGCAGGCTTTCATTATTGTATTCAGAACTGGAAATAATGAGAACAATCGCTGACACTGATAAAGATAGTCTTGCCAGAAAACTTGATTATTTTGAAAAAGAAATCCGTTATTTCAACAATCCCAGAATTGGCAATCAGTCTATTGACGGCATCCGTTATTGCCAGCTTTATCGGGAGCGATATCTGATAAAAGAAAGCAACCTTGCACAGAACGCACAGATTATTTACCTGGAACAACCTAGCGGGAAATATGCTAAAGCTGATAAAACAACTCTTACAGACGGTATATTGAGAGGGCTGAACTATGTAGACGACTGGATTGGATGGGAAGGAAAAAACGGTAGCCTTATTATTGACCTAGGAGAAATCAAACCTGTAAAAAATATTGAAACAGATTTTCTGCATCAATTAAACCGTTGGGTATTTTTCCCAAAAAGTGTAACATATAGCTATTCTACTGACAATAAGAAATACCAAATCTGGGACAATATCCCTGTCAAAGAAGAAAAATCCAAGGAAGCACAAGTCCAAAAAGTCGGAACAATATCTGAAAGGCCTATACCAATGAGATACATCAAAATTGAAATCAATGGTACAAAGACCTGTCCAGACTGGCATATCGGAACCGGCAAACCTTGCTGGTTCTTCATTGATGAAATTCAAGTCAGATAGCACCCTCTTATTTCAGAAATGGAAGAAATAATAATTTAAGACCAAAAACAGGAAAACTTTACGATTGTCGTTACCGGCAATCGTAAAGTTTTTCTGTCATACATTGCACAAACGCCTTCTATGAATGCAAACAATTATATTCAATTTCAAATGTCACATAAAAGAAATAATAATCAGCAACGTGAATCATATAAATTCAAGCGTAGTATATATAATCCACGTCGCTGATTATTAAAATATCGGAGTTAACTGCAAAATGAATATATACATATTACCATTACCCAAACTACAGCATCTACTATCTAACCCCAAGTAAACAGAAATGTATCACATAACAAGTATTCCCCTATCACATTCCACGCATCAATACTCATCAACCTTTAGATCTTTCCGAAAAGTATCCAGTTGTTTTTGAAGCCGGTCAACAATCGGCTGATACTCTTTCTTACCATACAGATTATTCAGTTCGCAGGGATCCTTCTGCAAATCATACAGTTCACAGGCATTTATCGCGTCATCTTTTTTATTCTTCTCACCATAAAAATGAATCAGTTTATAACGAGCGTCGCGTACACCATCATGTCTTCTCACATTGTGAATAGCCGGATAATCATAATAATGATAGTATAAATACTTTCTCCATGTTTCAGGGGTCTCACCATCAAATAAAGGAAACAAAGATTCACCTTCCATATAATCAGGTTTTGTGAGTCCTGCTGCTTCCAGATAGGTAGGAGCATAATCAATATTCTGTACCAGAGCCTCACAGACTGTTCCTGGCTTTATTTTTCCGGGGCAACAGATAATCAGAGGAGTCCTGAAAGATTCTTCATACATAAAACGCTTGTCAAACCATCCGTGCTCTCCCATATAAAATCCCTGATCAGAAGTATAAACAATAATCGTATTGTCCATCAGATTTTCTTTCTCAAGGTAGTCCAGCAACCGGCCTATTTCATCATCCA
>ERZ1027150.613-NODE-613-length-29799-cov-12.269769_pt1 | contig 29799 bp, 29 predicted proteins | sample MGYA00519276_ERZ1027150 | MGnify/ENA primary metagenome ERZ1027150 (study PRJEB26926, sample SAMN06164860) | human gut metagenome | biome: ENVO:00009003; feature: ENVO:2100002; material: ENVO:00002003 | host: Homo sapiens | place: USA | collected 2012 ... | reverse complement strand
TAGCTGCAGTCTCGTGGGCTCGGAGATGTGTATAAGAGACAGCATAGTATTATTATATAATATAAAGTAACAACCTTAAACCGCCATAACTTAAATAAATGCTTTTACTATTAAAACAACAAAACCCGCAAAATGTTTTCGGAAATACGTATTTTTTCAAAAAAAATTATTTTTCTACTTTGGAAGAAAAAATAAAAATTACCTTTCTTTCTTTTTTTACCTCTGCCGATTCCAAAGTTTTTAGTACATTTGTCCATGTATAGAGAATATTTCCGGGATGCCATGCGGTAGTCGGGATCTGTTTTTTGTATATATATTAATAATGTATCATCTCATAATTTAAATAACCCTATGAAATATTTTGAAGTAACCTTTACCATACTTCCCTATTCCGAAACAGCGTCTGATGTCCTCTCCGCACTGACGGCAGAAATAGGATTTGAAAGTTTCGTGGAATGTGAAGGAGGCATGCAGGCCTATGTGCAGCAGAGTTTGTTTGATGAAGCGGCCTTAAAGGCCATTCTTTCCGACTTCCCGATGCCCGATACCCAAATTACTTATACCATCACCGAGCCGGAAGACAAGAACTGGAACGAAGAATGGGAAAAGAATTTCTTCCAGCCCATTGTCATCGAAGGACGCTGTGTCATCCACAGTACCTTCCACAAGGATTATCCGAAAGCGGAATACGATATCGTAATCAATCCGCAGATGGCTTTCGGAACCGGACACCACGAAACCACCAGTTCGATACTCGGGGCATTGCTGGAAGCCGACCTGAAGGGTAAATCGGTACTGGACATGGGATGTGGTACTTCCATTTTGGCTATCCTGGCCAGCATGCGGGGAGCAGACCGGGTAACCGCCATCGATATCGACGACTGGTGTGTCAACAATTCTCGCGACAACATCGCCCTGAATCACCTCAACAATATTACCGTGGAGCTGGGAGACGCTTCGCTGCTCAAGGGGCGTGAGCCGTTTGATGTCGTCATTGCCAATATCAACCGGAACATCCTGCTCAATGACATGCATGCTTACGCAGACTGCATGCACAGCGGTTCGGAAATCTATATGAGCGGCTTCTACGTAGAAGATATTGATGCCATCCGTCAGTGCGGTGAAAGCCTGGGACTGGAGTTCGTCGGTTACCGGGAAAAGAATCGCTGGGCCGCGGTTAAACTGATTAAAAAATAACACTGTCGCATCCTAGCTGCAAGCATACAGATTCTCCGACCTCCGTACGCGGGTTATACAACCTGCATACGGAGGTCGGACAACTTTGCACCGGAGGTTATACAACCCCGCCCCGGAAGTCGGAACACTTTTCTTCACCCGCTTCTTTTTCTTCCTTTATCTTTCGCGATTTCTTTCTCAAGCGGCAGGAATACCCGTCTGAAGCCTCCTTCCACAAAATAAATCACGGCTTCCACTAGGAATATTACAAACATGTTACTAACTTTGCCACGCAATTATACATTTTCAGCATGAAACTGATATTGATTACCACCCCCACGTATTTCGTGGAAGAAGATAAAATAATAACCAAATTATTTGAGGAAGGGCTGGACATCCTCCATTTGCGCAAGCCCAACACCACTCCTACCTATGCGGAGCGGCTGCTGACTCTCATTCCCGAGAAATACAGAAAGCACATCGTGGTACACGGGCATTTCTACCTGAAGGAGGAATATAAATTAAAGGGGATTCATCTGAACCACCGGAACCCGGTAGCACCTCCCAATTATTCCGGACATCTGAGCACCTCCTGCCACTCACTGCAGGAAGTCAAGAACTGCAAGGACAAATACGACTACGTATTCCTGAGTCCGGTATTCGACAGTATCTCCAAACAGAATTACTATTCGGCATATACCCCCGAAGAAATCAGACAGGCGGCCAAAGAGGGAATCATCGACAAGCATGTCGTGGCCCTGGGAGGCATTGATGAAGACAACATCCTGTCGGTAAAAGACTACGGATTTGGGGGAGCCGCCATCATGGGAGGGCTATGGAACAAGTTTGACCCGGCCTACGACCAGAACTACCAGAAGCTGCTGGATCATTTCCGCAAGCTAAAGCAACTGGCAGACTAAATATTCTGTATTTCGTTTGTCAAGATTCAAGAATTGAAGTAAATTTGTGTTCTAAATTAACGGCAATATTATCAAATTTTTACAATGAGCGAAACATCACCTTTTAAAGTATTTTCGGGTACAAACTCGAGATACCTCGCAGAGAAAATTTGTAATAGTTTAGGCTGCCCGCTGGGTAACATGAACATTACTCATTTTGCAGACGGCGAATTTGCCGTATCGTACGAAGAATCAATTCGTGGTCAACATGTATTCTTGGTTCAGTCTACGTTCCCTAATTCAGACAACCTGATGGAATTGTTGCTGATGATTGACGCTGCCAAGCGTGCATCTGCAAAAAGTATCATCGCTGTAATTCCTTATTTCGGATGGGCTCGTCAGGACCGTAAAGACAAACCACGTGTCTCAATTGGTGCTAAATTGGTTGCTAACTTGCTGAGCGTAGCAGGTATCGACCGTCTGATTACTATGGACTTGCATGCAGATCAGATTCAGGGATTCTTTGATATTCCTGTAGACCACTTGTACGGATCTACCATTTTTGCTCCATATATTCAGTCACTGAATTTGGAGAACCTGGTAATTGCAACTCCAGACGTAGGTGGTTCTAAGCGCGCTAGCACTTATGCCAAGTATTTGGATGTACCTTTGGTATTGTGCCACAAAACTCGTGAAAAAGCAAACGTTGTAGCTTCTATGCAGATTATCGGAGATGTAAAAGATAAGAATGTAATCTTGATCGACGATATGGTAGATACTGCAGGTACTATTACAAAAGCTGCCGACATCATGAAAGAAGCTGGTGCAACATCTGTACGTGCAATTGCTACTCACTGTGTGATGTCAGGTCCTGCTTCAGAACGTGTGCAGAACTCACAGTTGGAAGAAATGGTATTTACAGACAGTATTCCTTATTCAAACCGTTGCGCAAAAGTTAAACAGCTTTCTATCGCAGATATGTTTGCTGAAACTATCCGCCGCGTGATGACTAACGAATCTATCAGCTCACAGTACTTACTGTAATAGCTTATCACTAATATAGGGATTTGTCGGAGTCTTATGGCTTCGACAAATCCTTTTTTCTTTTTATACGAATATGAAAATACTCTGGCTTGACTTGAACAGCTCTTACGCACACTCCTCTCTTGCGCTTCCTGCAATCCATGCACAGGTTGCGAATAACACTGCATGGGAATGGGATATTGTTTCGGCTACTATTAATGAAAATCCTGGTATGATAGCAGGAGAAATTTATCGCCGGCATCCCGATATTGTAGCTGCTACTTGTTGGCTGTTCAATCACGAAATGCTTTTACACATTCTTTCAAGGGTCAAAGCGCTGATACCGGAATGTTGCATTGCATTGGGAGGCCCGGAGTTTTTGGGGGATAATGAAGATTTTCTCCACCGGAATTCTTTTGTAGATTGTGTATTCCGGGGTGAAGGTGAGGAAGTAGTACCGCAATGGCTGATGTGTTGGAACAGGCCGGAAGAATGGGCTTCTATTTCCGGTATATGTTACCTCGATTCTTCGCATGTATATAGAGACAATGGTTTGGCGAAGGTTTGGGCATTTGATACATTGGTTAATCCGGAACAAAGCCGTTTTTTCAATTGGGAGAAACCCTTTGTGCAGCTGGAAACTACACGAGGATGTTTTAATACGTGTGCATTCTGTGTCAGTGGAGGGGAAAAACCGGTCAGAAACCTGTCTGTAGAAGCAATTGGACGCCGTATTGAAGAAATTCATCGGCACGGAATAAAGAATATCCGGGTATTGGATCGTACTTTTAATTATAATATTCGTCATGCCAAAGCATTGCTGAATTTGTTTTGTCAATATCCTGATATACACTTTCATTTAGAAATTCATCCGGCGCTTCTTTCTGATGCTTTGAAAGAAGAGTTAAAACAAATGCCCTACGGATTACTTCATCTGGAAGCAGGTATACAAAGTTTACGTCAAGAGGTGTTGACAACAAGCCGCCGTGCCGGTAAATTGGAAGATGCTTTAGAAGGATTAAAATTTTTATGTTCGTTGCCTCAGATGGAAACGCATGCCGATTTGATAGCCGGCCTTCCGCTTTATCGTCTGGACGAAATATTTGAAGATGTACGTACACTTGCCGAATATGGAGCTGGAGAAATACAACTTGAATCATTGAAACTGTTGCCGGGAACAGAAATGCGGGCAAGAGCAGCAGAATTGGGTATTTGTTACTCTCCTCTTCCACCGTATGAGGTATTACAAACTAATGAAATCAGTGCGGATGAACTTCAGACTGCACGTTTGCTTTCCAGATTGCTGGACGGATTTTATAATGCGAAAGTCTGGCAACCGGTTACACGTAAGTTAATTGTGGAGCAATCTGATTTCCTTCACCGTTTTCTAGCATATCTAACTGCTATTGGTGTTATAGACCAACCTCTTGGACTGGAGAGACGTGGAGTGATTCTATATGAATTCTGTAAAGCTGAGTATCCTCAATACGAAACTGCTGTCAGTCTTGCCTGGATAGAAGGTGGTATGTCATTGAAAAAACAGCCGGCATCACGAGTTCGTACCAAACATGTGTATCCTGTTTCCGAGTGGGAAACCGTGTACGGAGAATATCGGGAAGGAATGCGTTTGTGCCTATTGCCTGCTACAGAAGATACCCCTGTTTCATATTGGTTTGGATTCGATACAGAAACTCAGCAAACCAAACCTCTTTTTAAGGCTTTTTCCTATCAGATAAAGGAGTAAATAAAAAAGAATCCCGATATCAATCTGTGCACTTCATGTGCATAAATTCAATATTGGGATTCTTTTTTATATAGACTTGCATACTATCACATGCGTATCTGAAGTAAATTCCATTTCAGAAACATTGAAAGGAGTCATCCAATAAGCCTTTTTAGGACTCTCCTTTCCTTCCGATTGGACGAGGGATGCAATACGTTCTTTAAAATGAGAAAAGCTCTCATCCGGAAGAATTTTGGGTAATTCCAAAGGAGATAGTATTATAAGATCTCCCAGCCATTCGGTATAACGTATTTCCTCAGAAAAGGAATACATTTTTAATACATATCCTTGTTCGTCCAACTCCACGACCTGCTGTGAAGAAATTTTTCCGCTTTCCGCATCATATACCCGGTGTGTAGCTATCTTTCTCATTCTTATTCTACACTCTCCATTTTCTGGAGTTTCATTGGTTTCATTTTTTCAGATGCTTTTTGCTTTACTTCTTTATTGCTTTCTTGCATTTCAATTGATTCCGCTGCAATCTTTTCAACTTCCTTTGGCTTTTTGTCGGTGCTTTCTTTGCCTGTATCATGATAGCGCATCAGTCGAATTTGATTCAACAATACACTTCCTTTCGAATTTTGTCCGGCAGTGTAATAAATAAAACCACTAATGTTTTTTATGTTATAAGCTGAATCCGGTTGCAAATACAAGCGTTGTGTTCCCGAACCCGATACTGTTTGGGTCAATCCCTGCACACTATCGTTGTCGAAGTAAAAGTTAAGAGCCATGACTGCCTTGGCATCGGCTATCTGAGGCATGAAGTGGAAATCGGCCATCAATGCAATTGCATCTTTAGGTTTGAAAGTTGTATCAGCCTTCAAGTCGAATGTCACCTTGTTAGTAAGCGGTGAAGCGGACAGCCAATATAAAGAACGATCCTGCCAGATGTCTACAGTATCTCCCGACAGGAAAACAGCAGTCTGTGTTCCTTGCCGATTACCCTGTGCTTTCAGTTGTAGCTCTGAAGCTTCAAAGCGCTGTTGCAAATTCTGGTAAATAGTTGCTAATTCTTTGCTATTTCGAGTATACCATACCATGGAAGAGTCGAATTCTGCCTCTGTGACATGATGTTTCTCAAAGACATATTTCAAATATGCCCCTTTTTTATAGTGATCGGAATAAGGTAAATCATTAGCAACCGTAGATGCCAAATGGTAATCATATAACAGATTTTCCATTGCATCCGGCTGAATGATGTCTTTAGGAACTTTTTTCCCGCAACTGATCATTCCTGTCAACAGGGCCAGCATAGCAATCTGACTGATACGTTTATTCATTCTCTTTGTCTTCGTTAGCGTTTATACCTTTGATCAAGTAGTTGCTGTAAAAGATCAGCATTGCAATCATACCACAGCTGATAGCAGCATCAGCAAAATTGAAGATAGGACTGAAGAAGATAAAGCGGTCTCCTCCTACCAACGGCATCCAATCGGGCCAGAATGTATCAATAATTGGGAAATAGAACATATCTACCACTTTCCCATGTAACCAGTCTGCATATCCCTCTCCCAAAGGTACCCAGGTAGCAATTTCGGAAGGTGTACTGGCACTGAATATTTCTCCATAAAATACACAGTCGATGATATTGCCCAATGCACCGGCAAGAATCAGTGACAGACAGACAATAAATCCTGTTTTTACATAACGATGAACTTTGATTATTTTATGAAGATACCAGGTAATAGCTATTACGGCAACAATGCGGAATAAAGTAAGAAATAGTTTAGATATGACTTCAAGTCCAAAAGCCATTCCGCTGTTTTCCACAAATTTTATTTGAAACCAATCTGCAATGTGTATGTCTTCGTACAGATACATATTGGTTTTTACTGCAATTTTGATAATCTGGTCAATGACCAATACCACTATTACGATTAGGGTTGCCAGACGTCCTTGTGTCAGAAATTTCCTCATACGTTCTTTTTAAATTGACAATTGACAATTGATAATTAAACAATCCACAATCAAGCCATACCTCTTGTCTGCATGGAAATTGCCAACTGTCTATTATCAATTGTCAATTTAAAAATATTATCTCTTTCCTTGCTGCTTTGCTTCAATGCTTAATGTAGCATGTGGTACAGCACGAAGTCTTTCAGCAGGAATCAATTTACCGGTTTCACGGCAAATTCCATAAGTTTTGTTTTCAATTCTCACCAGTGCGGCACGCAAATTCTGAATAAATTTAAGTTGTCGTGCAGCCAGACGAGTAGTTTCTTCTTTCGACAATGTATTTGCACCTTCTTCCAATACTTTATAGGTAGGTGATGTGTCATCAGTGTCATTGCCGTCTGTGTTCATTATACTCCCTTTCAGTTTCTCGTAGTCGCGTTCAGCCAATTGAAGCTTTTCCATAATAATGGCACGGAACTCCTCAAGTTCTGCGTCAGAGTATCTCGTTTTTTCAGCCATAGTAATTAGGTTTTAAAATTAATAATAGTATTCACTCAGTCCGAAGACTGAGTGAATAGGTTCATATCACAACTTTGTCACTTTTACAAATAATGAGAAGTCATCGAAGTTCAGTTCTGTTCCTTCTGCAACTTCATTTGCCAGTTCCAGTGAATTTGCTAAAACTTGGTTGCAAATATAATTATTATATTCATTTACCGCATCGTCTGTTTTTGAATTTTTAGATAAAGTGATATTTATCTTATCTGTTATTTCAAAACCGTTGCTCTTGCGGATATTCTGAATACGGTTAACCAGCTCACGGGCAATACCTTCGCGGCGCAATTCATCAGTAACTGTTACTTCCAAAGCTACAGTAAGTGTGCCTTCGTTGGCAACCAGCCAGCCCGGAATATCTTCACTGAAGATTTCTACATCAGCTGCTTCTACAGTAGCTTCTCCACCTTCGAGTGCGAATGTATACTGACCGTTCTTTTCTAATTCAGCAATAGCTTCCTGTGACATTCCTGCAACAGCAGCAGCTACGGCTTTCATCTGTTTGCCAAACTTCGGACCCAGCTTTTTGAAGTCACATTTCACTTTCTTCACCAACATGCCCGATGCTCCTTCTTCGAAGCGGATTTCTTTCACATTGACTTCGCTCATGATCAGATCTTTTACAGCTTCGATATGAAGTTTCTGTGCTTCGTCGATAACCGGAATCATAATACATTGCAGTGGCTGACGAACTTTGATATTTACTTTACGGCGTAAAGCCAATACCATAGAAGTTACATCTTGAGCCATTTGCATACGTGCTTCCAATTCCTTATTAATAAGTGATTCGTTGGCTACCGGGAAGTTGGCAAGGTGTACAGATACCACATTGTCGCGTCCTGTTGCAGCAATCAAATCCATATAAAGACGGTCTGCACAGAACGGAGCAATAGGAGCCATCAGTTTGGCTACTGTTTCGAGGCAGGTATACAATGTCTGGTAAGCAGACAATTTATCTGTTGACATGCTGCTTCCCCAGAAACGTTTACGGTTCAGACGTACGTACCAGTTACTCAAGTTATCATTTACGAAGTCATTGATCAAACGACCTGCTTTTGTCGGTTCATAATCGTTGTAGCAAGCATCCACATCTTTAATCAATGAGTTTAGTAATGACAGAATCCAACGGTCGATTTCCGGGCGTTCAGCCATCGGTACTTCCTCTTCTGCATAGCAGAATCCGTCTACATTGGCATACAATGCAAAGAATGAATATGTATTGTATAAGGTACCGAAGAATTTACGACGAACTTCGTCTACTCCTTCCTTGTCGAACTTCAAGTTATCCCAAGGTGAAGAGTTGGTTATCATATACCAACGAAGTGGGTCTGAACCGAATTTCTCGATAGTTTCGAATGGATCGACCGCATTACCCAAACGTTTCGACATCTTGTTACCGTTCTTGTCGAGTACCAATCCGTTAGAGATTACATTTTTATAAGCTACGCTGTCGAATACCATAGTAGCAATTGCATGCAGAGTAAAGAACCATCCACGAGTCTGGTCAACACCTTCCGCGATGAAATCAGCCGGATAATAAGAGCGGTTGTCTACGATTTCCTTGTTTTCGAACGGATAGTGCAGCTGCGCATACGGCATAGCTCCTGAATCGAACCATACATCGATAAGGTCGGTTTCACGCTTCATCGGTTTACCAGAAGCAGATACCAATACAATATCGTCTACATACGGACGATGCAAGTCAATCTTTTCGTAATTTTCTTTATCGTATTGTCCCGGCACAAATCCCAGTTTCTTATATGGGTTTTCTGTCATGAAACCGGCTGCAACCGATTTTTCTATTTCATTGTACAATTCTTCTACAGAACCGATACAGATTTCTTCACCTTCTTCGCTGCGCCAGATAGGAAGCGGAGTTCCCCAATAACGCGAACGGCTCAAGTTCCAGTCGTTCAGGTTTTCCAGCCATTTGCCGAAACGTCCTGTTCCTGTAGATTCCGGTTTCCAGTTGATTGTTTTGTTCAATTCAATCATGCGTTCCTTGGCAGCAGTAGAACGGATAAACCAACTGTCGAGCGGATAATACAATACAGGTTTATCTGTACGCCAGCAGTGTGGGTAGTTGTGTACATGCTTTTCGATCTTGAATGCCTGATTGTTCTGCTTCATCATCATGCAGATGTATACATCCAATGATTCTGCAGCCTGTGCAGCTTTTTCATCGTATTTACCATCTACAGTGAACTGAGGATCGTATGCATTCTTAACCCAACGTCCCTGGTATTCTTTATATTTTTCTACATCTACGCATTCTTTAACAAAAGCGTCATCCAGTTCTTCGATAAGATAGAATTTACCAGTCAAATCGACCATCGGACGGGTTTCTCCCTTCTTATTAATCATAAACAAAGAAGGAATGCCTGCTGCACGTGCTACATTGGCATCATCGGCACCAAAAGTCGGTGCAATGTGTACGATACCTGTACCGTCTTCAGTAGTTACATAATCACCCAGAATTACGCGGAACGCTTTGTCTGCAGCTTCCTTCCAGCTTCCGTCTTCAGTAGCTTCTACCGGTTTAACCCATGGAATCAGCTGTTCATACTGCATACCTTCCAAATCTGTACCTTTATATTCGCCTACCACTTTGAACGGAATCAGCTTATCGCCCGGTTTATAGTCTTCCAAAGCCAGTTCTTCTGCCTTTTTATTGAAGTGAGCGTACAACAATGGTTTGGCAAGAACGACAGTCATCTTTTCGCCGGTATATCCATTGTAAGTCTGTACAGCTACATAATCGATTTTCGGTCCTACACACAATGCAGTATTTGAAGGCAATGTCCAAGGAGTAGTGGTCCATGCGATGAAATAAGGAGTCCCCCATTCTGCCATTTCAGGTTTCGGGTTCTTCATTTTGAACTGACCTACTACAGTCAGATCTTTTACATCGCGGTAGCAACCCGGCTGATTCAACTCGTGTGAACTAAGTCCGGTACCTGCTGCCGGAGAATAAGGCTGGATAGTATATCCTTTATACAGCAGACCTTTGTTGTACAACTGTTTCAGCAACCACCACAAAGTTTCAATGTAACGGTTGTCGTAAGTAATATAAGGATTGTCAAGATCTACCCAATATCCCATTTTATGAGTAAGGTCTGTCCACTCTTTTGTAAATTTCATGACATCTGTACGGCAGTGTTTGTTGTAATCTGCCACAGAAATCGTCTTTCCGATATCCTCTTTGGTAATACCTAAAGCTTTTTCTACACCCAGCTCTACTGGCAATCCGTGAGTATCCCATCCTGCTTTACGTTTTACCTGAAAACCTTTCATGGTTTTAAAACGGCAGAATGTATCTTTAATGGTACGAGCCATTACGTGGTGAATACCCGGCATACCATTGGCAGAAGGAGGGCCTTCGTAGAAAACAAATGAAGGATGACCTTCACGTTCTGTCATACTTTTAGAGAATACGTCATTCTCATCCCATTTCTTCAGAACTTCTTTATTGACTTCTGATAAATTGAGCTGTGAATATTCTGTGAATTTCTTACTCATAGTTATGTTATTTTTATTAAGTTCTTTACATATAAGGGTACAACATCCTTAAATTTAGGCTGCAAATTTAAAAGAAAAATAGATATAAGGAAAACAAAACGAAGAGTATTACGTAAATAAGATTTAAAACAAGGTTACTTGTGCTCAAATTGTAGGCAAAAAGCAGATAAAATAGGAAAAAGCGTCTTGAAAGATTTTTTTTCGTTCAAAGTATTGCAGGTTTCAAAAATAGTCGTACCTTTGCAAGCGAAATCAAGAAAACAAGTACTGGTTCCTTGGATGAGTGGCTTAGTCAGCGGTCTGCAAAACCGTGTACGGCGGTTCGAATCCGCCAGGAACCTCGAAAGATAAGTGTCTGTGACGCTTGCCTTTTTATTGTATAAATGGCATAATGGAATAAATGGCTCACCCGATTTTTAGTGGGGTTAGGCATAAAGTTTCACCAACCTAAAGAAAAAGAACTTGATATCAATGACTCCCCTAAGTTGTGCCCTGAACTGTTTGATTTTTGCATTGAACGATTCTGCAAACGCATTGGTTGACCTGTTATTGAAAAAGTTAAGTACTTCATCATAGTGCTCATACAGGGTTGATGCAATGACATTAAAGCTCTTAAATCTAGAGGTGTCTACCTTATCATACCATTTGGCCAATGAAAGCCGGCTTTCATTCTTTGTTTTGTTTTTATTAAAGATCATTCTTAAGGAATGGGTCAGTGAATAGGCTTCCTTTATATCCGGATATAGCTGGAAAAGTATGGCTGCCCTCTGCTTCTGGATGGCTGTCCACTTTTCAGAGGACTTAAACAACAGGTAACGGCTTCTGGCCAGCAATTGTTTCCTTGTATCTCCATTAGCAAATGTAACAGGGTTGTATTCCTTTCCGGAATGCCTGGCTTCCTGTATGGCATCGGCTTCTTCCTATATGGCGTCCCACCGGTGTGCTATCCTCATTTCCTGCAGGGCATCACATGCCAGTTTCTGTACATGAAACCGGTCTATTGTCCGGCTGGCTTTCGGAAAGCAGCGACGTACAATGAGGTTCATACTGTTGGAAAGGTCCATGGTAACTTCCTTAACCATGGAGAGTAGGTTTTCAGGAATAAATTTCAGTGTATCAATAATATCCTGTGCCTTTACACCTTTTACCAAAGCTACCAGACTTCCTTTTCCCTCACGTGCTTCAGGATTGGACACTATGGTATAAAGCTCTCCGTCATTTATGGCTGTCTCGTCTATACAGAGTCCCTTACCGATATTCTTGGGGAAGACAAGCCACTCATCAGCGTGAGAAAGCTCACTTCACTGACGATAACCGCTCAATGCCTCCTTGTACTGCTTTTCAAAAGTACTGCCGTCTATATGGCAATAGGTATCAAGCGAACGGAAGGTCGTAGGCCTCGTCTCCATACACTTCTTTTAAAAAAGCCGCAAACTCTTTTGAGTAGCGGGTATTTTCAGACTTGATGTCATCATACGGTAGAGTAAAGCACTTGGCTGTATGTAGATCCAGCCAGCGGCGGCGACGGACTATCAAGTTGACCGCCTTGTCACGGACTGGAAAGTCCCGCACTGTCACAGGAGACAAGAAGTCTTTTGATTCTATATTCGGATTATTCTGATAGTCAGAAGGTATTTTCTCATCCAGATGGATGAATATCGTATCATCCGTACTTTCAACCTTTACGAGTGTAAAGCTTGATAAGATATTTGAAGGAAGCATTAAGCTTACCAGTGATAATAGTGCATTGTTTTCCATAATGCAAATATAATAATTTATTAAACTTGCCCCACTAAAAATCGGGTGAGCCCTGTTTATTTTGTAATTTTATTTCAAACACACGTTTATTAAATTGTGGATAATATCACATCCCTACCTTACCTGACTTCAGCACACCGGAGCCTAAATCCTGATTCTGAAGGCGCTGGCTCTGCTCTGACTTCCTTTTACCAAAGTCCAGATTGACAGACGCAGCTACATAAACCAATGCCTGAAGATCGGTAGTATGTACATCCGAATAACTGGAAGCTACCTTCGACAGGTTTCGGATAGCCTGCGAGTAGTTTTTAGAGAAAGGCAGGTAAAACCCAGCAGATACATTCCACTTGTCGGCATTGTATCCTGCACCAATCAGATGGAAATGCTGTCCGTAAGTAATGGTCTCGCCGGTCAGTGTATTATGCCGAGTTTCCATCTGTGCATTCAGGAACCAGCGTTTGTAGCTTGCTACCAAGGTGCGTACAATGCCACATTGTTATAAGTATGTGTATAGGTATTGCCGTGCATGATATAACGGGAGAAACGGGGACGCAACTGCAACGACAGATATTGCCCAAAAGGATGAATATTGAAAGTGGTCTGTACCTGTACACGCTGCCAGCCCTGCTGGTTTTCTACCGTATGAATGATTTTATCATGTGCTACACTGACGGTTTCATAAACCGGATTGTCGGCATAAGTATAGGCGCCTATCAGCTCCACTCCGAAATATTTGTTGTCGTACGCATACATCAGGCTTTGGCTATACCCCTGACTGTTTTTCAGAAACGGGTTGCCTCGCTTGATCTGCCAACGGTCCATATCCTGTTCCACTTCATTCAAGTCGGCCAGTCCCGGAGAAGTCACCTCCATATTGAAGCGGTAGCGCAACGACATGTTGTTTTTAAACGAATATTGTACCAATACACGAGGCTGCGGGTTGAAGCATCTGTATGTTTGATCGTGCTGACTATAACGGGTGTATTTGCCGCTTATCCCAGCATTCAGGCTCAGCCCTTTCCAATGATACGTATAGTCGGCAAACAGATACGATTCACTATAATTCAGATGTACATCCGACTCGATATCACCGGCATAACAGTTTTCCGTACGGCTTTGGTTATGACGGACTCCTACATTGAGCCGTCCTTTTTCTTTCCAGTCTTTTTCATACACAGCCTCTGTAATGACGGAATACTTCTGTCCGTCGATAAGGGAATGGATGTCGGATATGTGCTGCCCAACTGCACGCTCCTCATAATGGTGCGTACTTTTGGAATCGATGTAGGTACCCACCACATTCCATAGCAACAACTGGTCGTTCCGGAGGTTCCGCTGGTAATACAGATCAAGAGAAGGAGCATTCTCTTTCCATGTAGAAAAGTCCTGAAAGAAGGTTGGTTCATCGGAACCGGAAGTGATGGCAACTCCCTGACGATCGGAAAACTGGTTGGGTACGGTATTGAAGCGGTTTCTCAACGTAGCACTGAACAAATAGCGGTTAGGGTCGGATAAAGTGTATTTTACCGAAGCGTTCAGCGTCTGGTCGTTGTAAAGAGTAGGTACTCCATTCTCATAACGGACAATCTCTTTGTCCGGAAAAGCATACCGGTATTCATTCTCCCGCGTCCACTTCACATACGAACGATTATAGTCGAGCACCACTCCCACCTGCGACTGGTTCCAGTTATAACTTCCGGACAATGTGTATTGTCCGATGCCATATTTATCGGCATTCTGATTGACATTCGCTGTCAGATAACCGCCCTGCTCACGCTTCCTTACCACATAATTGATGACTGCACCCGCTTCGTAACGTACTCCCGGCTGGTTTTTAGTCAAATTCCATGCATTATTGGATATGGATGTCAGATTCTCTGTAGGAATCAGTATCTGGCGGTTCACTTCGTACCGCTTACCGAACCCTGTTACAACCACTTCGTTTAATTCTGTATCAGCTTGAAGGGAAAGCGTTCCCAAATCAAGATCTTTCCGAAGATTACTTAACTGAATGCGGTTGGCAGCAAAGCCTACATAAGAAATCACTAACTTGTAGTCTCCGGCAGGCAGGTCTTTCAGTACAAAGCCTCCTTCAGCATCGGAAATGGTACCACCTGCCAACACAGAATCGTTCTTATATACGGCTACCGATGCTCCCACTAATGCCTGTGCTTCACGGTCTGCGACTTTTCCTTTAATATTTATTTGTTGGGCAGATATTATAGAAGGAAAAAATAATATAGAAAACAATACTTGATAATTTTTCATTAGAAGTTTATGTCAAATAAAGAACAGTACTATTGAAAGCCAATGTCCTAAGATTGGATATATTATTTATTATAAATGTTTTCATAAAAGTAGAGGAAAACTGAATTTAAGATTTTCAACTTTCCTCTATTAGAAGATAATTAGCCTACTTCACCTATATTACCACCATTAAATAAGCAACAGCTATTAACCTCTGTACTGACACCAGTTGTTGTTGATAATGTTTAATAGTCGTCCAATTGCTAATGGATTGGGGTATAAACGTTGCTCTAACTTTTCCATTAAGAATTGCTCCAATAAACATTTATTTAAATTTTCCATAATTAAAAAATTCTAATTGTTAATCACATGAGTTCGAAATAAGGATAAATATATCTCACTGATAATTAATAATATATAGATATAAGTATTAAATTTATAATGCTGAATTATAACATTTAAACGATTACCACTATATTTCCATAGTTTAAAGTTACAAAGATTTATTGTATGGCCGATGATTTTTGCCAAGGAATTTACATTGCACAGGAAAAATATATGATTGAGGATAAGAAGACCAGACATCGTAACAACCTCAACCATATGAGTGGTGCTGAGATTATGGTTATTCTTATCCTGTTTCATTCCAGCGGTTTCCGCTGTTTCAAGCATTACTACAAGGAGTATGTCCGTAAACATCTGAAACACCTTTTTCCACGTCAGGTCTCCTATAACCGTTTTGTGGAACCGGAGAAAGGAGTATTGCTTCCCATGACCATCTTCATCAAAAAAGTCTGCAGGAAACCTGTACCGGCATCAGTTTAGTTGACTCCACGCCCTTGCGCGTATGCCATTGCCAAAGAGTTCTGATTCATAAGACATTTGAAGGGCTTGCTGAACGTGGAAAGTGTTCCATGAGATAGTGATTCATGATTCTATTTACCCATTACAATCGACGACGTCGGCTATACAACCGCCCACGTTGAATGTACAGACAACGACGACAACTCTGCAATCAACGACGGGAATTAAAGTTCTCTACACTCCTTATCACCTGTCTATTCCTGATCCATCATTATCTGTCAGGAAAGGCAGTAAAGACAAAACAAAAAGGCCACCCCAAAATAGAGATGACCTTTCCTATAATTTCTTCTACTGATTTTAGACCGAAGCTTGTTCTTCTTTCAGAATGGCAATAGCTTTATCAAGCACTGTGGTATCATCCAACATTACCAAACCTCCATCCGGTCCGGGTTCCAAATGAATACCTACACTTTTACCATCTTTAAAATTATGTCCTCCAAAAAAGTTACGTACAGTTTCAACACTTATATTTAACTCATCGGCAATACGATGCATACTGCCACTGGGTAATGAATCTTTAATTTTACGAAGTTCATTAAAAGTTATTGTTCTGTTCATAGTAGTCTAAGATTTTTAAGCGTTAAACAGATTAATTGTTAAATCACGATATAAAGTTAGCGAAAGAATATTAATTTCCAAATTAAATACCGATTTTTTTAATCCTAACAATTTACTCCTACTACCATTCCTGCCACCACAGCATAAAAATAGGTCACCAATAATACCATATGCAAAACCTGAATATCACTTATCTCGTATCTGCTACTTGTATACTGAGTAGACACATATCCTTGCGTCTGAAAGAAATATCTCTTCTGAATATAAGTATACAGCAGATATAGCAAAACTGAAACAATGCTTCCCACCAATGCACCACACAAAATATCACCAGGATAATGAACGCCCAGATAAATGCGGGAATACGAAGGAATAAAAGCCCATCCCAACATCATAATGGTAAGCCATTTGTTGCGGATAAGTAAAGACACAAACACTGCTACAGCAAACGTATTTGCCGCATGACTGGATATAAATCCATACATTCCACCTCTATATCCATTCACAACATCTACCAAATACATTAATTCAGGATCCTGAGCCGGACGAAAGCGGGCAAAATAAGGTTTACAAATACTTGAGGCTATTTGATCTGCAAAAGTAATAGCCAAGGCCAGCATTACAATAATAGTAATACTTTGTGCCAATTTGTTATTCTTTAAAATAACATATAACAATATAATAGCGGAAGGAATCCATGTCTTTGTATCGGTTACAACAGACATGAATCCATCCCAAAACAAAGAATCACTTCCATTAAGGAACAACAGAAGTTCTTTATCTTTATCTATTAATTGCTGAATATCAATCATCTCAGATAATTTCTATGGTACTTGTTTGAACCCATCCCTTTTTGCCGTCTTCAAGGCGGATTTCTTTCCACTCTCTCATAGAGTCATCCTCCACATATACTTTTGTACCTTCGTGTAGCACAAATAAATCTGTACCACTCTCGTTAGGAGTACTTTTTACGGTCAGACTAGGACTCATCACAATAGCTCCCGTACGGTTTATCAGTTCTGCCTTTTGTGAGCTGGCAAAAATATTAGCTCCAATAACTATCAACAAAAATACAACAACTCCTGCAAATCCTATTTTCTTATACAAAATACGACGCCCGAAGATATATACAATCAACGACACCAGCATAAGCCAGAAAGACAGGATTCCTACAACTCCCCATTCTTTCTCGCTCATTACATTAATCAGAGAATTCATCCAGGTTACAATAAACACTTCACTTACGGGAGTTATCTGGTCTACGGTTTTACTTCTGGCCATTTCCAGGTTAAAGCGAATGTCAGCATCTCCCGGATTCAAAAGTAAAGCACGTTCATAATTCAGAACCGCTTTTGCGATATTCTTTTCCTTATAATAGCTGTTTCCTAAATTATAATACACATCGGCAGATTCTCCTTCAGTATTTAAGATTGCCTCATATTTTTCTATTGCAGCCGCAAAATCATTCGCCTGGTACGCCTGGTCCGCTTCCTCTTTTGTGACAGCTGCATTTATAAATTGAGCAATTCCTAATAATAAAATCAACACAATAGATAGCTTCTTCATTTTTTCTCTTTCTCCTATCCTTTTAATGTTTAATACTACCTTCCATCTGGCTTATTACATCAATAGCTGCCGTATAGACTTTATCCATCGCTTCATTTTCATTTCCCGGAGCATAACGTGCAAATTCACATTCATTCAGCGCACCGATAAACTTCTGAATCAATTCATCTGATACACCATATTTTACCAGTTCAGATTCAATATTGTCTTTCGACAATTGAGATACCGGAATACACAATTTATCACTGATGTATCCCCACAATGCCTTCAAGACTTCATCATAAAACTCATTCTTCTTATTTTCTGCCAACAGCTTACCTGCAAACTTCATACGTTTGCTTGCAACTTTATTAGCTTTCTTTGTCTTCACTTTTGCAATATTGGCATTTTCCAATGCTTGCTTTCTATAGATAACCGCAAAAGCAACAAACAATACAAAAGGAATGATATACCACAAATAATACCCGAATGTTCCAAAAAAGAAATCACCCTTTGGAAGCAATTTTGTATTACCTAACTTGATGAAACGGATATCCTTACCCAATACTTTTACATTTTCTTTATTTGTAAAATCGGCTATTACCTGATCTGCATTTCCTTCTCCTTTTGCAACATGCAACTGATAAGCTTCAGTTTTCAAGGTTTTATACGATTTTGTTTTCAGGTCGAAATATGTAAATTCTACAGGAGGGATAGTAAAATCTCCTGCATGACGAGGGATAGCAAGATACTCTATAGTCTGAGTTCCAGTCAAACCATTCTGCGTCAATTGGAAGTTATTTTCTGTTTTCGGATCATATACCTCAAAATCTTGTGGGAATTTCACTTCCGGAGCACTGATTAATTTCATATTTCCAGTACCCGACAAAACCAATTTGATAGTGACTGCATCATTGGTTTTTACTTCCTTGGCATTGATTGAGGATGAAAGTGCAAACTCTCCTACACCACCCGAGAAACCGGCAGGTTTAGCGGGAAGAGACTGTACATTAATTGTCAGTTTCGGTGTAACAATCTTCTTCTTTACTTCTACATAACCGCCTCCATTGAAGAAATCGAAAGGATCGTCCGATACAGTACGTTGTGCGACAACTCCATCAAAGGTAATTGGAGGAATTTCTAACTTACCTGTCTGTTGAGGGAATAAGATATACTGACTCCATACTGTTGTATTATAATTGCGTCCTTTGTAATGCTCCAAAGAGAAAGTTTTCTGCTGAGGTAATTCCACTTCCTGAGTATGGAATCCTTTCAAATCCGGCATTTTACCATAAAGCTGACGAAGATTTACCAAGGTATAAACCTTGTAGGTCAACAAAATAGCTTCTTGTTCATGCACTGTAGTCTTACTGGCCGTTGCTGTAATAAACAGGTCTTTATCTGTAATACGGCTACCTGCAATCTGGCTTCGTGAAGAAGATGCAGAGCCACCTTGTCCACTCTGACCTGAATTTCCGGCAGTTTTGTCTTGAGGAAGTACCTTAATCGTTATTGGATTAGAAAACACTTTCTCTTTATCAACTTCAATACTTGCAGACGGAATAGTATACGTTCCTTCTTTTCCAGCCATCAATATATAGGTATATGTGATGGAACTGCTGGAAGAAACCTTACCATTTATAATTTGGGTACTACTTTGCTGTGAACGGCTCGGCCCCATCAATACATCAAATCCGCTAATAGAAGGCATACGGAAGTCCTTCACTTTTTGCGTATTGACTGTAAAAGTCAAACGAAACTGATCGCCGCTTACCACTACATCAGGAGCTTCGGCTTTAAAAGTAACATTTTTGTCTGCCTGTACCTGTAATATGGATACAAACAACAACAATAAGAAGATAAATTTCCTCATTCGTATAATTTCTTTTTAAATTGTCTTTATAATTACCAATCTTTCTCCAGCTTGCGTCCCTGTACCTGAATGCCTTTCTTTACTTTATCCTGCACATTTTTTTCATCTTGCATGACTGCATTCAGCAATTGCTCTGCATTTTCTTTCGACATCTGGTCTTTATTTTGCTGCTGTTGTTGGTTTTGCTGCTGATTTTTATTCTGCTGATCTTGCTGCTCTTTATTTTGCTGCTTATCATCTTGCTTCTGATCCTGCTTTTGTTCCTGGTTCTGTTGCTGATCTTGCTGTTGTTGCTGATCTTTCAACAGTTTTTGAGCCAAAGCCAAATTATAGCGAGTTTCATCATCTTTCGGATTATTGCGCAAAGCCTGTTTATATGCCTCGATGCATTGAGGGTATTGCTTGGAGGATTGCAGAATCACTCCCATATTATGATAAATCTGTGCTAACTTCGATTTATCTTTTTCTATCCGAGAAGCAGCCTCAAATTGTTCCATAGCTTCTTTTGCTTTCTGCTGCATCAGCAAAGAATTACCCAAATTATACATCGCATCCGTAGAATTAGGATCTTGTTCTAGCGCTTTACGATAATCAACTTCAGCTTTCACAAACAAACTGTCCTGATACAATTTATTACCACTACGCAAATAATCGCGTACTGTTTTTTGCCCATAAGTTGTACCGGCAGCTAATGCAAAAGCAGCAACAATATATAATTTCTGTAACATATCAGTCTCATTTAAAGAGTTTCACATTCTTGAACAACGGATTCTTACGCTCCAGAATCAACAATTCAGCTATCAATAAAATCAAAGCCAGCCATGCCAAAACCTGAAACTGTTCATCGAATTCTGTAAAGACCTGAGTTTCGACATCAGCTTTTGCCAATTTATTGATCTCTGCATTCAATGCCTTTTCTGCGTTGTTTGTATTATCCACCCGCACATATATGCCATTTCCTGCTTTCGCAATTTCCTGACACATCTGTTCATTAAGCCGAGTCACGACAACATTACCGTCTTTGTCTCTGCGAAATTCATTAGTACCTTCCATCGGGATAGGCGAACCATCGGGTGAACCCACTCCCAATACAAATACACGTATTCCCTTTTTGGCAGCTTCCTGGGCAGCCTCTATCGCTCCTCCTTCATGGTTTTCTCCATCTGTAATCAGAACGATTGCACGTCCTACATTTTCATTCGGAGTAAAACTTTTCATGGCCAAGTCTATTGCTCCACGTATATCTGTACCTTGAGTCGAAATCAAAGACGGATTAATTGTTTCAAGGAACATCTTCGCTGATACATAATCGCTTGTAATAGGAAGTTGTGTAAATGCCTCTCCGGCAAACACAATCATTGCGACTTTATCGTTATTGAATGTTTCCACCAATCGGGAAATCAGCTTTTTCGACTTATCCAAACGACTGGGAGTCACATCTTGTGCCAGCATAGAATTTGAAATATCCAATGCTACCACCGTTTCCACTCCCTGACGTTTTACGGTTTCCATCTTAGAGCCGAACTGTGGTCTGGCTAACATAAGGATAACCATCGTCAATGCCGCAAACATCAACCAGAACTTAACATCCGGACGATACTTAGACACATCCGGCATCAGATGAGCCAATAAGTCAGGATCACCATACAAGCGAATTTTTTTTCTGCGTCTATAATTGGAGTATAAATAAAGTATTACCAATACCGGCAATATAATCAACAGATATAAATATAAAGGTTCTCCAAATCTAAACATAGTATTTTTTGTTTTTAAGGTATTTTCTTTAATACCGTATTACGTAAAACAATTTCCAGCAAAATACAGATAAAAGCTATCAAGGCATAAAGCTGATATGCTTCTTCACGTTTGCTGAACTCTTTCACATTAAGTTTAGTTTTCTCAAGCTTATCAATCTCTTCGTACACTTCTTTCAGTTTAGAATTGCTGGTTGCACGATAATAATTTCCATTTGTCGTACCTGCAATCTGTATCAAAGTCTGCTCGTCAATTTCTACAGGAACATTTACATATTGTACTCCGGCATAAGTCTGCATCGGATAAGGTGCTGTACCGTTTGTTCCAACTCCAATTGTATAAACTCGAATGCCAAATTGCTTAGCAATCTCTGCTGCAGTCAACGGAGAAATATCTCCTCGATTATTACTACCGTCTGTCAGCAGAATAATAACTTTCGACTTTGCTTTGCTGTCCTTTAATCTGCTAATTGCATTGGCAACTCCCATACCAATAGCTGTACCATCTTCAATCAAACCACGCTGAGCGATATCCCCTTTTATTCCATTGAAAAGATTCAATAATACACCATGGTCCACAGTCAACGGGCATTGGGTAAATGCCTCTCCTGCAAAAATAGTCAGTCCTATATTATCATTCGGACGTCCGTTAATAAATTCCGAAGCAACTTGCTTTGCAGCTTCCAAGCGGTTAGGCTTTAAATCTTCTGCCAACATACTGGTAGACACATCGACAGCAAGCATAATATCAATACCCTCTATTTCCGTATTCTGCCAGTTGTCAGTAGTTTGTGGGCGCGCCAATACAAGTACAATCATCACAAAAGCAACAATACGCAGTAAAAACGGTGCATGAAGCAAATATACCTTCCATGTCTTAGGTACATTCATATACATGCGAGTTGTAGAGACTTGAAGCGTTGGTTCTGTTTTTTTCCTCCGCATGAAGTACCACACCACATAGGGTATCAGCAAAATCAGTAAAAACAGATATTCAATATTTGCAAAAATCATAACTTCAATATTTTAATATCAGAAGAAAAGGCTAATAATATGACGAATAGCCACATATAACGCAATCAGCGCTCCTATTCCAGCCACAGCAATACAGCAAATCAATGCTATACGTCCTTGCTTTGACCGCTTTTCCTCTACTTTGATTTCTGTTGGTTCTTTCTTTGCATTAGGATCTTCCTCTATCTTAGTCTGATTAATAAAATCCACAGCATTCAAAAGATTCATATCATTTTCATTCATCAAAGGTGCATATTTGGCAAACTTAACCAAATCGGCCACTTCAAACAAATTACGAAGATCCATAATGGAATCTTTATCTTTTTCCTGCAGCAAATGTTCGATAATCTCGGAAGAAGTCATTTCCAGTGCATTAAAACCAAAACGATCTTTTATATAAGCTCGAATAGCATCAGTCAGTTCAGTATAATACATCTTCGGATCATTCTGACGCCATGACTGGTTCGACTTAATTTCTTCGATTCTTTTTAAGGCTGTCTGATGAGGAGGAAGTTTGGGTTCCACCTTAATAATCTTAATGATAGGCTTGTTATTACGATAACGTATTACAAGGAATACTGCAACAGCTCCCAAAATCAACATTAGAACTGAAGAATATACCAAAGGAGCGATATCACTCCAGATAAGAGGTACTTTCCGGATTTCCTTAGGTCCAAAGAACTGATCCGGATGTAATGTATCTACTGGTATGGAGTACACCTTCAGAGCCAAAGCTTCCGATTGATACTGTTTATCATTCACCATTACTTTCATTGGTGGAAGATAATACAAAGCCGAATCGAATGAAGTGACTGTATATTCTTGTGAAATCAGCCAACGTTTATTGTCATTCAGCAACTGAGTATCAGGTTTTGCTACATCTACAATTTCTACGCCACGTACAATTGTGTCACTAAACAAAGGTAAACGCAACTTCTGATTTGCGTCCATGCTTACCTGTAACTTTATCTTCGCCTGTTCGCCAATTAGAAGTTGTAAAGAATCAATAGTAGCTTCCACCGTCACCTGAGCATGCACAAACGATGTTCCTGCAAACAGAGATACAGCACATACCACTGCTTTCAGATACTTTCTACAAGTATTAAATAAAGAATATTTCATTGTCTTCCTCAGTTTCGTTTAGCAAATAAATTCAGTAAAGCCTTTACATAGTCTTGGTCTGTACGTACCGATACAGAATCTACATTACAATGAGTAAATACTTCATTCAATTTCTCCTTACGTTCTTTCCACCAGGCATGATGTGCAGCACGCAACGATTTCGAAGAAGTATCAATCCATTGCTCATGTCCGGTTTCGGCATCACAAACTTTCATCAAGCCTACATCCGGAAGTTCTTCCAAACGACGGTCGTATACCTGTACAGCTACAACATCATGTTTACGGTTGGCTACGGTCAGTGCATTACGAAAATCCTTATCATCGATAAAATCACTAAGCATAAAAGCCGTGCACCGTTTTTTCAACACATTAGTCAGATACTCTACAGCACACTGTATATTGGTACGCTTACTCTCCGGATGAAAATCAAGTAACTCACGGATTATATACAGAATATGCTTCCTGCCTTTCTTTGGAGGAATGAATTTCTCTATTCGGTCCGAAAAAAATATAACTCCGATTTTATCGTTGTTCTGAATAGCAGAAAAAGCAAGTGTAGCAGCAATCTCCGCTACCATGTTTTTCTTTGTCTGTTTCACCGTACCAAAATCCAAACTATTCGAAACATCCACCAGCAGCATCACCGTCAGTTCTCGTTCTTCTTCGAATACTTTGACAAAAGGTTTATCAAAACGAGCCGTTACATTCCAGTCAATATCGCGCACATCGTCTCCGTACTGATACTCACGTACTTCCGAAAAAGCCATACCTCTACCCTTAAAGGCAGAATGATATTGTCCTGCAAAGATATTGTTGGAAAGTCCTCTTGTTTTAATTTCGATCTGGCGAACACGTTTTAGTAGTTCACTTGTTTCCATTTTTCAGAAATTAATCCGATTGTTCCAGATATACTTATTATAATCAGTAAATCTGGAACAATCTTATTTAACTTGAGAATTTCTCACATCAAAAACTCTTTCATCTTATTTTAAAAGGTAAGACAAAAGACTAAGATTCATCAGGGTACTTCAACCTTATTCAAAATCTTACTTACAATTTCATCCGAAGTCACATTAGTTGCTTCAGCTTCGTAGGTCAATCCGATACGATGACGCAATACATCATGAGCAACAGCACGTACATCTTCCGGAATCACATAACCACGACGTTTGATAAAAGCATAGCTACGGGCAGCAAGAGCCAGATTGATAGAAGCACGAGGGGAACCACCGAAGCCAATCAACCCTTTCAGTTCTTTCAAGTCATATTTTTCCGGATAGCGAGTTGCGAATACAATATCAGCAATATATTGTTCGATTTTCTCGTCCAAATAAACCTGACGTACAACTTTACGCGCTTCAATAATGTCTTCAGCTTTCAAGATAGGACGAACCTCTATCTTTTCACCTGTAATATTCTGACGAATAATCTTCTTTTCTTCTTCCAGCTTCGGATAGTCAATAATAACCTTCAACATGAAACGGTCTACCTGAGCTTCCGGCAATGGATAAGTACCTTCTTGCTCAATAGGGTTCTGAGTAGCCATTACCAGGAACGGTTCTGGCAAACGGAATGTTTCCTTGCTCAAAGTTACCTGACGTTCCTGCATCGCTTCCAACAAAGCACTCTGTACTTTTGCCGGAGCACGGTTGATTTCATCGGCCAATACAAAATTTGCAAAAATAGGTCCTTTTTTGGCGATGAACTGTTCATCTTTCTGGCTATATATCATAGTTCCGATAACATCGGCAGGAAGTAAGTCTGGAGTAAACTGTACGCGACTATATTTTGAATCAATCAGTGAGGCAAGTGTTTTTATAGCCAAGGTTTTTGCCAATCCTGGAACACCTTCCAACAAAATGTGTCCATCAGACAACAAACCAATTAACAAAGATTCTATTAAGTGTTTCTGACCGACAATGACTTGATCCATCCCTGTCATCAGATTAGTAACAAACGCACTTTGACGTTCTATGCGCTCGTTTAGTTCTCGAATATCAATAGCTTCAGCCATAATTTTAATATTTTACTGTGTTTTATATTCTTTATTTTTTACTGAAGCCAAAAATACGGCATTATATTAACAGCAGCAACTAATTTTTATTAAAAAATATTGCCCACACAGTAAATACTTCATTTGACTGAAGCCAAAAACAAAAGCAAAATTCATTCAAAAAGGTAGAACAAAGAACAAAATCATGCTTTTCCGTTTCCTATCCAATACAACAGACGCTTATTTACGGGGAGTAAGTTCAGGGATATTAATTATCAATCCAGCAGGTACATTATTGGGATCCTTGATAATTTTTGTATTATGCTTCACTAAATAAGGCCATAATTTCTTATTTCCATAAAACTTAAGCGCAACACGAACCAAGGTTTCTCCTTTTCCAATCGTATACACAGATTTAGTTCCTGTAATTGTATACTCTACCGTATCCGAAAGACTCTCTGTTGCTTTTTTTGAAGAAACTTTTCCTGCAACTTGATTTGTAACACTTTCCACTGAAGTCTTTTCTTTTTCAAGAGAGATTTTTACCGTATCCTTCTTCTCCATTATCTGTTGAGCTTTAACAGTATCGGCTACGGCATTTACTGCAGTCTGTTCCAATAAAGCCAAGCTATCTTTATGAGACGGACCGACAGAAGAGACTGTTTCCTTTTCTTTTACTAAAGAAGACAAACAAGATTCCGGAATATATCTTCGTCCTGAAAGTAACCCCCAAATAATTCCACCACCAAGAATCACTCCAACCAAAAGTACAGATGCAATCATACACCAAGGAAAACGGGCATCCTTAACCTCCTCCAACTTCGGGTGAAGTTCCTCTTTTCCTAATTCTACAACCCGTTCTTCTTCTATTTCTTCCGGCAAAGAAGTACTTTTAATTGCTTCGCACTTTGGAGTCTCTATGATATTTGAATCCTGCAATTGGTCTACATGCTCTGTTTCAGAAAAAATTTCCCTTTCTTCATTTTCACCCTCTTCTGCATCTTCTTTCTCCACTGCAGAAGTTTCTTCCAAATCGTCGAAATGAGTATTTTCATTCAACACGACTGTTTCAAAATGAGAAAAAGGCTTATTTACCAATTCCCGCAACGAAGAATCAGGAAGGAAAGAAATGCGAGAATGACTTTGTATTCTAATGCGTTCTCCCGTATTTATATCAACACTTTCTCTCTCCTCTATTTCTATCAGTTTAAAGGTTCCCAATCCTTTAATTTTGACATATTTATCCTTTTCAAGAGCTTCTTCTATCAAACTCAGTACAGTCTTCACAAAGACCTCGGCATCCGTTGTCTCCATCTGATGACGCTGCGCTAACAATCCTATCAGATCTTGTAAAGTTGTTTTATCATTCATCAAACGAATTCTTTTTAAACTTTTCCTTTAATAATGGACTGGGCTTATAATTCAATGTCAATTTTGGAGGTACTAGCAGACGCTGTTTGGTAACCGGATTTACAGAAATACGCTCCAACCTTTTTTTTACCTCGAAAGTTCCGAATCCCTGAAAAGTCAATGATTTTCCTTCCAGTAATTCTTCTCCCATAATATCCACCAAAGACGCTACCAGACGGGCAACACCTTTGTTGGTATATCCTAAGCGGCGAGACAATTCGCCGATAAACTCTTTATGATTCATGTCTTCCGCTTTTATTCTACTATTATACTAATGATGCATACAAATCGAAATCATCGGCATCATAAACCTTCACCTGATAGAATGAACCTATCTGAAGAGAATTCCCTTCTGCCTTAATCAATACTTCAGGATCCACTTCCGGAGAATCAAATTCAGTTCTACCAATATAGTATTCTCCTTCCATACGGTCTATAATCACCTTCATCTCCTTTCCGATTTTGGCATGACTTAAGTCAGCAGAAATCTCCTGCTGTATTTCCATTAATTCATCCAAACGCTGCTGTTTCACATCCTGCGGAATATTGTCCTCGTAGTGTTGAGCCGAATAAGTTCCTTCTTCTTCAGAATAAGCAAAAGCTCCCATTCTATCAAAACGTGCTTTACGGACAAACTCCTTCAGTTCCTCGAAATCCTGTTCTGTTTCTCCAGGATGTCCTACCATCAAAGTGGTACGTAAGTGGATGCCCGGAACTTCTTTTCGGAATTGCTCAATCAAAGCATAAGTCTCATCCTTTGACACATGACGACGCATTTTCTGTAGCATATTATCGCTAATATGCTGCAAAGCAATGTCCATATATTTACAAACATTCGGATTTTCACGCATTACCCGGAATAATTCGGTTGGGAAATGAGCCGGATAAGCATAATGCAGACGAATCCACTCTACACCAGGGATTTTAGCCATCTGGTCAATCAGTTCCGGAAGCATTTGCTTTTTATACAGATCTACTCCATAGTAGGTCAGTTCCTGAGCTATTACCTGAAACTCTTTTACCCCTTCGGAAACCAGCAACCGCACCTCATCCAATATCTCTTCCATAGGTCGAGATACATGACGTCCTGTTATAATAGGAATGGCACAATACGAGCATTTACGGTCACATCCCTCCGATATTTTCAGATAAGCATAATGCTTAGGAGTTGTCAGGTGTCTTTCTATGGCAAATTCAGAATGATAAGCTTTTCCCAAATCAGCCAGCAATTCATTCCAGTTGAATTTTCCATAAAACTTATCAACTTGAGGAATCTCCATCTGCAATTCTTTTAAATAGCGTTCAGACAGACATCCCATCACATAAAGTTTTTTCAGTCTACCTTCCTCCTTGGCCTGGCAAAACTCCAGAATCATATTAATAGATTCCTCCTTAGCATCACCAATAAAGCCACAAGTATTAATTACCGCAATTTCCCCCTGAGGATTTTCACTATCATGAGTTACTTTATAGCCATTTGCTTCCAGTTGCTTCATCAACTTTTCAGAATCAACCAGATTTTTCGAACACCCTAAAGTGATTATATCTACTGTATTTTTTTTCATTTATCTGTATTTGAGCCAAACAATGATTCCACAAATTCTTTCCGGCGGAATATTTGCAAATCTTCAATACCCTCACCCAGTCCGATATATTTAACAGGAATTTTAAACTGGTCTGAGATACCAATTACAACACCACCCTTAGCAGTACCATCCAACTTGGTTACTGCCATAGCATTTACCTCTGTAGCCAGCGTAAACTGTTTAGCTTGTTCAAAAGCATTCTGTCCGGTAGAGCCATCCAATACCAACAAAACTTCATGAGGTGCATCGGGAACGACTTTACGCATTACATTTTTAATTTTGGTAAGCTCATTCATCAATCCTACTTTATTATGCAGGCGACCGGCAGTATCGATAATTACCACATCTGCATTATTAGCTACAGCAGAGCTCAAGGTATCAAAAGCGACAGATGCCGGATCGGCTCCCATACGCTGCTTGATTACCGGAACTCCTACACGTTCTCCCCAAATCACCAGCTGCTCCACAGCTGCGGCCCGGAAAGTATCGGCAGCTCCCAAGTAAACAGATTTACCTGCTTTCTTAAATTGGTATGCCAGTTTACCAATAGTTGTAGTCTTTCCCACTCCATTCACACCCACAACCATAATCACATAAGGATGTTTCCCTTCAGGAACAGAAAAATCATCAGCATCTACTGTATTATTTTCGGTTAATAAGGCGGCAATTTCTTCTCTAAGAATATTATTAAGTTCCTGAGTATTCACATACTTATCCTGCGCTACCCTTTTTTCTATACGCTTAATAATATTCAGAGTTGTTTCCACCCCTACATCGGATGTAATCAGGACTTCTTCCAAATTATCCAATACTTCATCATCTACTTTAGATTTACCTGCCACAGCACGTGCAATCTTACTAAACACACTCTCTTTGGTCTTGGATAACCCCTTATCTAAGGTCTCTTTCTTTTCTTTTGAGAAAAAACTAAAAAATCCCATACAAATCAATAATTATCTATTAATAGCACAAAGATAAAACTAATCTCGTATACACACAAAAAAAGTTCCTTCCATTTAACAATGGAAGGAACTTTTACTAGCAAATTATATTAGCTAAATTATTTCTTGAAAAATTCCTGTACTTTTTCATTAGGAACCATCTGTTCATCAAATACGTAAGCACCAGTTTTAGGAGACTTAACCATCTTGATAACCTTAGTATAAGAACGTCCTTCTTTACCTGTCTCTTATACACATCTGACGCTGCCGACGACTAGTCGAG
>ERZ1027150.587-NODE-587-length-30942-cov-13.082203_pt1 | contig 30942 bp, 24 predicted proteins | sample MGYA00519276_ERZ1027150 | MGnify/ENA primary metagenome ERZ1027150 (study PRJEB26926, sample SAMN06164860) | human gut metagenome | biome: ENVO:00009003; feature: ENVO:2100002; material: ENVO:00002003 | host: Homo sapiens | place: USA | collected 2012 ... | reverse complement strand
GATATTCACGCATGTTACTAAATAATTTGTGTCAACTTATTTAGTACACTACAGTCCCAAAGCCTCGCTGATTATTAATGATACCTTGTTTCTTGGATCGAATACCGGAATCATGAGGATAAAAGTTGACCAAGAGAGTACCCCTCAGTGGATAGATATAAGTGCTTCTGTACCCAATACCAAGATGATTCTGATTACAACCGCATTTATCATCCTTCTTACCACCATTCTTATTGTAGAATATTTCAAAAGAGAACACGGTAAGAAAAAAATAATCAGAATTCATATTGATGACATAGCTGACAGGCTTGAAAGTCTGTCGGCTATGATTAAATACACCAATGAACAGGATAAACATGAAGTCGAGACACTGAGAAACGCATTCAATACGATAGATATCAACAGTAAATATGTATTGAATGATATCAAGGTCTTATCGGAACGGATCATGAAAAAGAACAGAGATATGGCCTTGACATTATCCAAGCATCTCGACCTTCAGATACAACAGATTGGAGAACAGAATGCCTTTGAAAAAGAAATGCTCATCAGGCAGTCACTCCATATACTTTCTTCCAACAATCTGGAAAGTATCGCCATACAAGTGGAAACCAATGAAAAATGGATAAAAGACATTAAAAACATACAAGAACGACTGAATTTCTGGCACGACTGTATCAACGCCACCATTGATATTGAACCGCTGACCGGTATCATCCATAGAGAAATCAACCTGATGACAGAAGATATTGGCAGAGAAGAAGTTGCCGTCCTGAAAAACAGACTTACAGTGCTCAGTCAGCATTTTGAGCATCTTTTTACCCAAGACGCACTTCGAAAGATAGACCAGTACCTGCAAGAAAGACAAAAAGAACTTCAGACCTTAGATCACGACAGTGTTACCCATGCGCTCTATACAGAAATTGAGCATGTAAGGGGCGAAATGGAAAGTCAAGACAGAATCAAACTTCTGAGACTGCTATATCCGATAGATTGTCACATATCGCAATTACTCATCAAAGATAAAATGGCACGGCTTATAAAAGAATATACAATAATCAGGCAGCAGACAGAACGAGAGAATGAAGAACGAATTACTCCAAAATTCGGAACAAACCTTAGTTTGGAGATTGCAGAAAAGACTCGGCATATCACCGGACAAATAGAAAAATGTATCTGTGATTTTTATGAAAGCATGCAAGTTACAGACAAGGATATCTTACTGAATGTGCTGGAGTTTTCAACTTTCAACAACCAGTCGGCCAAAGTACTGGCCTTGCTTGTGGCAAACCCCAAAGTAAAAAGGCTGTACCTCCCCGGTATTTTATGTCTATACGGAAACATGAATCCGGTAATCAGCCGTCTCAATAATAATAAGCTGAAGACAAACCGTGAAATTCTGAATGATTACGTCCGAAAAAATCCGACCAGCATAGTATACTATATTTCCCGTTTGGCAAGTCAAAAATAAGAAACTTCCATTAGTACGGCATAAAAGATTATTGGCAATATATTGATTTATAGACTTTTGAAAAAAGTTGCATTCCATAAAAAATTGAAACAACCTTTTGCAACTTTTCAGTGAGACATCTTCGCATACATTTGCATCATCGAAAACAAAAAATCTATAAACCTTTAAATTACCAAAAATCATGATCAAAAAAAGTCTTTTTGTGACATGTCTGTCACTGTTTGCAATTGCAGGTTTTTCTCAGGAAAAAATTAAAGATGTAAGAACCAATCCTGATCTTTATTTCTTACGTGCAGATGAAGTAGCAAGCAGTTTAAGCCTGCTCCCGCCACCGCCATCTCCCGGCTCTATCCTCTTTATGTATGATGAAGCACAATACAAATGGGGAAAACAACAAAGAAATACATCCCGAGGTGAACAGGCGGCCGAAGATGCACGTGTAAACGGAGACGGAGTACCTAACGCTTTCTCAGAAGCTTTTGGTATCCGCATATCGGAAGCCACGACCCCCGAAATCTATAAACTCGTGTTGGGTATGCGGGAAGATGCTGGTGACCTTGCCACACGTGAAGCCAAAGAGCACTACATGCGTGTACGCCCTTTTGCTTTCTATAATGAAATGACCTGCAATCCGGAACAACAACAAGAACTTTCAACCAATGGTTCTTACCCTTCCGGACATACAGCTATAGGATGGGCTACCGCCTTAGTACTGGCTGAGATCAATGTAGACCGACAGGATGAAATCCTGAAACGTGGTTATGAAATGGGGCAAAGTCGTGTAATTTGCGGATACCATTTTCAAAGTGACGTTGATGCAGCCCGGTTAGTAGCCAGTGCAGTAGTAGCACGTTTGCATGCAAATGAAAATTTCATGAAACAACTTGAGAAAGCCAAAAAAGAGTTTGCAGACTTGATGAAAGCAGAGAAAATCGCCAAGTAATTTCCCTTCCAAACCTTGAACCACAAAAACAGAGACTATGAAACAACTGATTTTATTAATTTTATGTTTGGCCGTATGTTACAACACATACGCACAGCAAGAAGAAAAACTTGTCATTAAACCATCCGGAAGAGTATTGATGGATGCCGGCTTATTCAATGCCAGTGAACAAGACGAGAAATTCAATGACGGTGTGGCCATTCCTGATATGCGCATAGGTTTCAGTGCTTCGTACGGAGAATGGAAAGCAAAAGTTGATATGGGATTTGCTTATGGAAAAGTCAATATGAAAGATGTATTCATACAATATAATTTTGATAAAGACAACCACAATTTCCTCCGGGCCGGATATTTTATCCACCAGTTCGGACTGCAGAGTGCCACCAGTTCATCGTTTAAAATTTCCATGGAAGAACCTGCAAGCAACCAGGCTTTCAACAATGCCCGAATGATTGGTGTGATGTATCAGCATACTCAACAACAGTTTATGGGTACATTCAGTTTCTTTACCGAAACTGATGCAATGAAAATGACTTCCGACCAATTAGGGAACCAAGGTGTCGGAGTCATGAGTCGACTCTTATACCGTCCGTTCCGAGAACCTGGAAAAATTTTCCACATCGGCATCTCCGGAGCTTATGAAACTCCCAGATACAATACGGACAAAGAGCTGAACCACCATTCCTATACACTTTCCACTACCTATCCTACCCGGATAGCTAAAGTAATTTCACAGGAAGCAGTGATAGACCATGCCAAAGCACTCTATAAATTTACTCCAGAATTGACTGCCGCAATAGGACGTATCGGCATTGAAACTCAATATTTCTATATTAATGCCCAGCGAAGTGAAGGAGCCAACTATAGGGCAAGTGGAGCTTACGGAACCTTACGTGGACTTATCAAGGGCAGCCGGTATACATATACCGATCTGGATGGGGGAATAGCTACTCCAGATTCCAAATCTATGGAAATAGTACTCTCATATAACTATACAGATATGTCTGATTCGAAAGCCGGAATTTATGGTGGCATATTAAACGACTGGTCTGCCACATTCAACTACTATCTGAACCCGTATATGATATGGCGTATACGAGCTTCTTATACGACAACAACCTGCAGAACCAATGTGCCTAATACCCGATTAAGCCTGATAGAGACACGTCTGCAGATAAAATTTTAATTTCTCAAAACATTATAAGATGAAACAGATATCCAATATCATACTTTTTATACTACCATGGTTAGTCCCCAACTGTGTACACGGACAGATAAAACGCTCACCTGAGTTCAAAGAAAAATATGAATTACAGGAAGTAGTCATACTAAGCAGGCATAATATACGCTCTCCATTATCCGACAACGGGAGCATCTTAGGAAAACTGACCCCTCATCAATGGACATCGTGGAGTGCCGGACCTAGTGAACTGACCTTGCGCGGCGGAATACTTGAGACTCTCATGGGACAGTTTTTCCGTAAATGGCTTGTTGAAGAAGGGATGTTCCCGGAAAACTACATCCCTACTGCTGATGAGGTAAATTTTTATGCCAACAGTATGCAGCGAACCATTGCTACCGCACAATATTTCTCGTCGGGATTCATGCCTATAGCCAATCTTAGAATCAATCACCGGTATTCTCCCAGCAAAATGGATCCTGTGTTTTTTCCAAGACTGACCAAAATGAGCGATGCATTCAAAGCTAAAGCGCTCAGAGAAATAGCCGACATGGGAGGAAATAAAGGCATAAAAGGTATCAATGAACGGCTGGCCGGTTCCTACCAACTGTTAGCTGAAATACTTGATTTCAAAGACTCACCGGCTTACCAAACTGGAGAAGTCTGCAGTTTTAACGATTATGACACTCAAATAATATTGGAAAAAGGAGAAGAACCTGCCATGAAAGGAACATTGAAAGTGGCCAACTCAGCTTCTGACGCCTTCATTCTTCAATATTATGAAGAAAATGATAGCCAGAAAGCGGCATTCGGGCATCTTATTGATGACTCAGAATGGGGAAAAATAGCTGAAATTAAAGACACCTATGGAGATGTCTTATTTGCAGCTCCTTCAGTTGCCTGCAATGTAGCACACCCGCTGCTGATCTACATAAATGATGAACTTAACTCTCCTGGTCGTAAATTTACTTTTTTATGCGGCCATGACTCAAATATTACCAGCATATGTGCAGCATTAGGTATAGAAAAGTATTCACTTACTGAATCCATAGAGAAGAGTACTCCTATCGGCTGTAAACTGGTATTCGAAAAATGGAAAGATAAAGAAGGAAAGGCGTATATCGCCATTCATCTGGTGTATCAGAGTACTGAGCAATTAAGATCTGTCAAGGCTCTCGACATGAAACATCCTCCTATGATCCATGAACTGAACGTAAAAGGGCTGACCAGAAATCCGGATGGAATTTATCCATTCGAAAAAATCGAAGAACAGTTTGCAAAAGCAATTACTGCTTACGAAAAGCTTGATGATAAAGACTGAGTAGAAACTATTTTTCGCAATCAAGAGGGTCAAAACTCATTTTTTGAAAATATGAACTTATAATTTGAAATTTGAGTATCCTAAAAGACTAAAGAAAGGGCCGTATCATTACTCAATACAGAGTTTAATACGACCCTTTTAAATGTTATAGTTGCAATCTGTAACTTTGGGGAGTAGTCATTTTAGTTTTGACACCCTCTTGATTAATACATAATCTTGTAACATCAGAACATATATGCCAAAGATACCTGCCAAGTATTCTTTTTCATATTGATTTCGGGACCAGCATAATCTTCGGATACCGTTTTGGCCATCTTGCTGATACCAAAGTTATAGTTCAGTCCTACCTCTACATGACGGAACAACTTGACACCGGCACCTACATTAAATGTAGTGTAACAAGTTTCCATTTCGAAAGCCTCAGCAAAATGTCCGCTTCCGATATTAAATCCAAACTGAGGACCGGCCGCAACATAGACCCCAGCCATACTTCCTAGACCAAAATTCCACTTCAGATTTACAGGAATTTCTACAGATTTCAGTGTAGTACTGGTAGAAGTTCTTTCTCCTTCATATGAAATACTGGCACGCGCATCGGTCTGACTGTACAATGCAGCTACATCTACTCCCAACCCCAGCAAAGGAATGGAAAATTCGGCCATCGGTCCGACAAAAAAGCCGGTACGATTGTCACCATCCAGAATATCTTCAGAGAAAGTCACAGTGGAAACATTCAAACCTCCCTTCAGACCCACACGAATCTGAGACTGCGCCGGCAATGCCATCCATAATGCGGCCACGCACAACAAAACTGATAAAATTTTCTTCATAAACACCTTTTATTTTAAAGATATAATAAGCGAAAATAAGAAATTTTTACGAATTATACAAACCCGAAAGAACACTTCCTTGAAAGATATCCTTTTAAGGTTCCATTATCTGTTAAAGATACGGGTACTTAATACAAAAAAGGAGATGAGCCTTCAATAGGTTCATCCCCTTTTTCCCGATAAATAATCTCAACCTACCGGTTATTTGATTTCCCAAGTATCATTAGTCTCAAGCAGTTCTTCGAACGAATGATAGCTCTTCTTGGCAGAAACTTCGGCAATCTGTGCTTCGACGGCAGCCTCATAGGTAGGCGCCTCTACGTCACGGATGACTCCCAGTGCAATCGGGAAGTCGGGGCCTTCCATCAATGCCAGTTTCAACTGCAGGGTATGGTCTTCGCAGTGGGCATCGTGAATCAGGATGTCTTTTTCAGTAATGCCGTTTTCCCCAAGTCTGACTACTTTCAGCCCAAAGCCCTCCTGCATCAGACCGAACTCATGATTCGGGCCGAAAAGCATCGGTTTGCCATGTTCCAGATAAATGGCATTTTTCTCACGGTCTTCTTTCTTGGCCACTGCATTGTGAGTACCGTCATTAAAGATTACACAGTTCTGCAACACCTCCACTACGGAAGTTCCCTTATGCTTTGCAGCCGCCTTCAACACCTCAACAGAAGGACCTCCGTCGACAGCCACACAGCGGGCAAAGAACCGGCCACGGGCACCGAAGCACAATTCTGCCGGACGGAAAGGATCTTCCACCGTACCGTATGGAGAGGACTTGCTGACAAAGCCACGGGCCGAAGTCGGAGAATACTGTCCCTTGGTCAGTCCGTAAATCCGGTTGTTCAGCAAGACGATATTAATGTCAATGTTTCTGCGGATGGCATGAATGAAGTGATTTCCACCAATGGCCAGTCCGTCACCGTCGCCCGAAATCTGCCAGATAGTCAGATCCGGATTAGCCACCTTGGCACCGGTCGCAATGGCTGCCGCACGTCCGTGGATGGTATGCATGCCATACGTATTCATGTAATAAGGCAGACGAGAAGAACATCCGATACCCGAAATCACCGCAATCTGATGTGGAGGAACTCCCAGTTCGGCCAATGCCTTATGAAAAGATCCCAAAAATGCGTGGTCTCCACATCCCGGACACCAGCGGGGCTGACCCGCCTTATAGTCGGCTGCTGTATATTTTGTTTCACTCATGACTTATTCCTCCAATATTTTGGTAAATGCCTCAACCAGTTCCTGTACCACAAACGGCTGACCCTTCACCTGATTAAACTGATGTAAATGGATTCCTTCTACTTTCATGCGCAGATAGCCTGCCAACTGGCCCATGTTCTGCTCAGCCACTACGATTTTCTTATAACGGCGCAAAATATCAGCCGCATTCCGTGGCAACGGATTAATGTAGCGCAGGTGCAGCAGTGCAGCCTTCTTGCCCTGGCGGTTCAGGGTATCCATGGCCGAATGCAAGTGTCCATACGTACCGCCGAAACCGACAATCAGCAAATCGGCATCTGGGTTTCCCTCGACTGCTGCTTCGGGAAGTGTATCGGCAATGCGGGCCACCTTCTCTGCACGCAACTGTGTCATCCGGTGATGGTTCTCAGGTTCCGTAGAGATGGCACCAGTCTCTCCGCTCTTTTCCAGACCGCCGATACGGTGCATGAAACCTTCAGTACCCGGCACCGCCCAATAGCGCACCTGATTTGCCGGATTACGTTGGAACGGTGTCCATGCCTGTGCCATATCCGGTGTCACATAAGGAGGACAGATAGCCGGATATTCCTTCAGGTCCGGAAGACGCCATGCCGCAGAACCGTTTGCAATATATGCATCTGTCAGCAATACTACCGGCGTCATATGTTCCAGTGCTATCTTACAAGCCATGTATGCTGCATCAAAGCAATCGGTAGGTGAAGCAGCCGCAATGACAGGCATCGGACTCTCTCCGTTTCTTCCGTACAAGACTTGCAACAGGTCGGTCTGTTCCGATTTGGTCGGAAGTCCCGTAGAAGGACCACCCCGCTGCACGTCTACAATTACCAATGGAAGTTCCGCAATCACTGCCAGATTGATGGCCTCACTTTTCAGACAGATACCCGGTCCGGAAGTGGTAGTCACAGCCAGTGCCCCGGCAAAAGAAGCTCCGACAGCCGAAGCACAGCCCGCAATCTCATCCTCGCATTGAACAGTCTTTACTCCTAAAGATTTATGTTTAGCCAGCTCGTGAAGAATATCTGTAGCCGGAGTGATAGGATAAGAACCCAGATAAAGCTCTAAGCCGGCTTTCTCCGCCGCGGCCATCAGTCCGTAGGCAGTGGCCTTATTGCCGTTAATATCCATATAACGTCCCTTCTGCTTCTGGTTCTTGCTTGGGACCATGTAACTCGTAGAAACAGAAGCATGTGTATTTTCTCCAAAATGATAGCCATCGTAAAGGACTTTGATATTAGCCTCTGCAATCTCCGGCTTTTTAGCGAACTTCTCTCTCAACAACTTCTCTCCTACCTGAATATCCCGATGGAACAACCAGCAGACCAGCCCCAGAGCAAACATGTTCTTAGTCCGCATAATCGTCTTGTTGTCCAGTCCGCTGTCCTTCAGACTCTCCTTACACATGGAAGTAATGGCAGCTTCCACCACTTCATTCTTAATACCCAGTTCTGAAAAAGGATTCTCCAATACGAACTGCGCCTTCTCCAGGTCACGCTTGGTAAAAGAATCTGTATCAATGATAATCACAGACTGAGACTTACAATATTTGTACTGGGTTTTCAATGCAGCCGGATTCATCGCAATCAACACATCACATTTATCACCCGGAGTATAAACCTTACCTGAACCTATATGTACCTGAAATCCTGAGACACCAGTCAATGTGCCTTGCGGAGCACGGATATCTGCCGGATAATCAGGAAACGTACTGATATCATTTCCCTCGGTAGCTGAAATATTCGAAAACATATTTCCAGCCAACTGCATGCCATCACCGGAATCGCCCGAAAATCGGACAACTACATCTTCCAGCTCTTTGACAACCATTTCTTCTGCCATAATATATACTTTAAAGTTCACAAAATCAATAGATGCAAAAATGGTGAACTTACTTCAAAAAACAAAATAAAAAAAGATTTATTTCCATTCAAGTATACTACAGGGCTTTTCAGATAAAAGTGCTTGGCTTTTTATTCGAAAAATATTGAGATATTCCAAAAAATACTTACTTTTGCAGAAAATTGCCCTTGTAGTTCAACGGATAGAATAGAAGTTTCCTAAACTTTAGATAGGGGTTCGATTCCCCTCGGGGGTACAGACAAAAAAAGGATGCCTGATACGGCATCCTTTTTTACTTTTCTTCCGGATGGAATTATTTGATTACATTCAGTTCTTTTCCCACTTTGATAAAGGCCTCGATAGCCTTATCCAGATGTGCTTTTTCATGTCCGGCAGACAACTGTACACGAATACGTGCCTGTCCTTTGGGAACCACCGGATAATAGAACCCGGTAACGTAAATACCTTCTTCCTGCATCTTGGCAGCGAAATCCTGAGACAGTTTCGCATCGTACAGCATTACGGCACAGATGGCACTCTGTGTAGGCTTGATATCAAAACCTGCAGCGAGCATACGGTCGCGGAAATAGTTCACATTCTCAACCAGCTTATCGTGCAGCGCATTACTTTCTTTCAAGATACGGAACATTTCAAGGCTGGCACCTACAATGGCAGGAGCTACTGAGTTTGAGAACAGATAAGGCCGTGAGCGCTGACGCAGCATGGCAATGATTTCCTTCTTACCGGTAGTGAAACCACCCATCGCACCACCGAATGCCTTGCCCAAAGTACCTGTAAATATATCAATCTTGTCGTATACGCCAAACTGTTCGGCTACCCCATGTCCGGTAGGACCTACCACTCCGGCAGAATGAGATTCATCGACCATTACCAGTGCATTGTATTTCTCGGCCAGTTCACAGATCTTATCCATCGGGGCCACATTACCGTCCATAGAGAACACACCGTCAGTAGCAATGATACGGTAACGCTGTGCCTGTGCTTCCTGCAGACAACGTTCCAGATCGGCCATATCAGCATTGGCATAGCGGTAGCGTTTTGCCTTGCAGAGACGGACTCCATCGATAATGGAAGCGTGATTCAATGCATCGGAAATAATTGCATCCTCTTCTGTAAACAAAGGTTCAAACAAACCTCCGTTCGCATCGAAACATGCCGCATACAAGATGGTATCTTCAGTGTGGAAGTAATCAGAAATGGCAGCCTCCAGCTGTTTATGCAAGTCCTGGGTTCCGCAGATGAAACGAACCGACGACATACCGTAACCATGAGTGTCCATTGCCTGTTTGGCAGCCTCAATCAGACGTTTGTTGTCGGACAATCCCAGATAATTGTTGGCACAAAAATTAAGTACCTCATCCCCTTTACCCACACGGATATCCGCACGCTGAGGGGTTGTGATAATTCGCTCGTTTTTATACAAACCGGCAGCTTCTATGGCAGTCAGTTCCTGAACCAGAAAGTCTTTAAAATTGCTATACATACCTGTATCAAGTTTAGGTTTATTATGGTACAAAGATGCAATTTTTTCCCGAATATCTGAATAAGAACAAATAAATAATCGTTTTTACGGTTAAGGTTATTGCAAATTACTATCTTTGCAATCAAAATAAATCCAAAATATTGTTCAAATGAAAAACATTTTGATCATTGGTTCTACCGGACAAATTGGTTCGGAGCTGACCATGAAACTACGTAATATCTATACAGGAAACGTAGTTGCCGGCTATATTCCCAATGCTGCCCCGCAAGGAGAATTGAAGGAATCCGGACCTTCTGAAGTGGTGGATATCACAAATGCACAACAGATTGCCGATGCTGTAGAAAAGTATCAGATTGATACCATCTACAACCTTGCAGCTTTGCTGTCGGCAGTAGCTGAAAACAAGCCCCAGCTTGCCTGGAAAATCGGAGTTGGCGGGTTGTGCAATGTACTGGAGGTGGCAAGAGAAAAAGGGTGTGCGGTATTCACCCCAAGTTCTATCGGCTCATTTGGTCCTGGAACTCCTAAAGATCAGACTCCACAGGATACGCTTCAGCGCCCGAAAACCATGTACGGAGTAACCAAAGTGACCGGAGAATTGCTGAGCGACTACTATTTCACACGCTTCGGGGTAGACACCCGTTCTGTCCGCTTCCCTGGACTGATTTCGTACGTAACTCCTCCGGGAGGTGGTACTACCGACTATGCCGTAGACATCTATTACGCCGCTGCCAAAAGAGAAAAATTCCAGTGCCCGATTGCTGCGGGAACTTACATGGACATGATGTATATGCCGGATGCACTACGCGCTGCCATTGAGATTATGGAAGCCGATCCGACCAAACTGGTACACCGCAACTCCTTCAACATCGCTTCCATGAGCTTTGAACCGGGAATGATTTATCAGAAGATAAAGGAATATGTTCCGGGATTCGAAATGGAATATGCAGTAGACAGTCTGAGACAGGGCATTGCCGAATCATGGCCAAACTCACTGGACGACAGCTGCGCAAGAGAAGAGTGGAACTGGAAACCGGAATACGACCTGGATGCAATGACCAGAGACATGCTTGAGAAACTGGATCAGCGTATCAAGAATCATCAGCTTTAATTAAGACCGTATTACTGATTTTATATAAAAAAGCCAATCTGAACATTCAGACTGGCTTTTTTTATGCTGAGACGAAGAGGAAGGCTTTACGCCCTCCTCTCCCATATATATCGCATACGGCATTATTCTACACCGATTTCATCGACAAAGATAAATCCCGGACGTCCTTTTCCCCAATGCCATGCAGGCAGGCTGTTTTCCGGCTGTGCAATGAGTTTTACATAACGTGCTTGTACCGGAGCGAATGTCAGTTCATGAGTATAGATTCCGTTCTTGTCGTTTTCCGATACGGCCGGATAAGATTCAGAAGCCACTACCTTGAAGTTCTTTCCGTCCTCGGATACTGCTACTGTAAATTTGCGCAAGTCAACAACTTCTTCACCGATTTCCACATAAGTACGTACCCATGCTTTTTCTACGGATGTAAGCTCTTTCAAATCGACTACGGCTTCCATGTCATTCTTCTGGAAAGCAATCCACTGACCCGTACCGTAGTTCGGTCCACCGGCCATACCGTCTACCAGCGTCTGTTCTCCTTTAAACTTATAGCGTTCGCAGATAGGTTTCAGCATCTGAATAGGTTTCAAGGTAGCTTTATTAAATGTTATATCTTTTGCCAAAACTAATGAAGGCTCTCCATTACGGATAGCTACCGCCTTCAAAGAAACTGTAGCATTGATTTTCAGGGTATCAGAATACAACTGAGAATTTACAGTAGGCTCTGTTCCGTCAAGAGTATAGTAGATAGGTGCATTGTCAACCGTACTCAGCACCACCTTCATCACACCTTCATTGAAGTCGGGAAGATACAAGGCAGATACACCCAGTACGTGCTTGGCATAATTGTAATGCTGCTGTTTGTACACCTGAATCAGCTGCGGAAGACGTTTCAGGAAACTTACGTAGTCTTTCTTTTCCGGCATGGTCCATTGTACCTCTGAAAGGGCAGCTATACGCGGCAACTCCATGTATTCTACGTGGCTGAAAGTAGGAATGTATTCTGTCCACAGGTTAGCCTGTACACCGATGATATAAGACGCTTCTTCCGGAGTAAGCGATGCCGGAATCGGTTCATAGCTATACACTCTTTCTACCGGCAGACATCCTCCGATAGCCAACGGTTCAGACTCGATTTCAGCAGTCTGGTAATAGTCGAAATAAAGGTAAGAGTTAGGAGTCATGATTGCCTGATGTTTCTGACGGGCAGCTTCGATACCTCCTACTTCACCACGCCAAGACATCACGGTAGCATTCGGTGCCAGTCCGCCTTCCAGGATTTCATCCCATCCGATGATCTGACGCCCCTTGCTGTTCAGAAAACTTTCTGCATAATTAATGATATAGCTCTGCAAACGTTGTTCTTTTGTATGATTAGCGTCCGATTTCAGTCTCAGTTGCTTAATTTTGGCCTGACACTTCGGACAAGAAGCCCAACGGACCTTCGGACATTCGTCTCCTCCTACATGAATATACTGTGAAGGGAAGATTTCAATAACTTCTTCCAAAACATCGGTAATGAACTGCAGGGTTTTCTCATTGCCAGCGCACAATACGTCTTCGGACACTCCCCAACGCTGCCACAACTGGTAAGGACCGCCTGTACATCCCAGTTCCGGATAAGCAGTCAGCGCAGCCAGCATATGACCCGGCAGGTCGATTTCAGGAATAACGGTGATGTGACGTTCCTGTGCATAAGCCACAATATCTTTCATTTCTTCCTGAGTATAGAAACCACCGTGAGGAATACTGTCAGAAGAATTCCAGTCTTTTCCAATCACTGTACCCGGACGTACCGAACCCACTTCGGTCAGTTTGGGGTATTTCTTGATTTCTACACGCCATCCCTGGTCATCGGTCAGGTGCCAGTGGAAACGATTGATGTTATGCAGGGCAAGCATATCGATAAAACGCTTCACAGAATCGGCAGGGAAGAAATGTCTGGATACGTCGAAATGAGCTCCACGGTAAGCAAAACGAGGATAATCGTTGATGGTTACCGCTGGGAATGTCAGTTTGTCACCGGCTTCAGCTTCGGCAATGGACTTACGCAATGTCTGTACACCATAGAATACACCGGCTTCCGAAGCACCGGTCAGAGTAATCAGGTCAGGATTCACCTGCAGTGAGTAAGCTTCCTCGTTGTCGGATGCCAGTGCCAGTGTCAGCACAATGGCATTTTTAGATGCAGGTTCATCAGTCACTTTCAGTTTTACCCCAGTCTGGGCATTGATATATTCTGCCAGGAACTCAGCATTGCGTTTCATGGCTTCATTCCCTTTCGGGTACGTAATCACTGTATTTCCATTCAACTGGAATTCACCGGAAGCAGCCGGAAGAATCTCCTGAGGAAGAGGTATCACTTCATAGTCAGCTTGTTTTACCACAGCGGAAGAACACGAGGCTAACCCACCACAGACCAATAGTGAGAAAAAAAGATGTTGGATTTTCATCGTTAATAAATTTAGATTAAACTTGAATATAGGTTTATGAAATTTCAATTTTACGCAAATATAAGTAAAATATTTAATAAAAGCAGGCTTATAAAACGAAAAGACCATACCGACAAAAAAACGGCCGCCAATATTACGATTGACAGCCGTTTCCATTCATACTATTTTATCAGATCAAGCCTGTGCTTTTTCTGTATCTTTCATTGTATGTCCCATTGTAAGGTAAGCCACAGGAGCAGCTACGAACAATGAAGAAAGGGTTCCGATTACAACACCCAGAATCATTGCAAAGGCAAAACTCCGGATACTGTCACCACCGAGGAACAAAATACAGAGCAATACAATCAATGTACTTAATGAAGTATTGATGGTACGTGCCAAGGTCGTATTCAATGAATCATTGAACAACTTTGCACGGTCACGTTTCGGATAGAGATGGAAGAATTCACGTACACGGTCGAAGATTACCACCTTATCATTGATAGAATAACCGATAGCGGTCAGGATAGCACCAATGAAAGTCTGGTCGATTTCGAGTGAGAACGGCAGAATTCCATACCAGATAGAGTACATACCGATAATCAGCACGGTATCGACTACCAGCGCTACTGTTGCACCCACACTATAAGCAATGTTGCGGAAACGCAACAGGATATACAATCCGATCACAATCACTGCCAGCAGGACTGACCAGATAGCAGAAGTCTTGATATCATCAGCGATACTTGGACCTACTTTCTGAGAACTGATGATAGAACCACCGGTACGGTTGTCGCGGTCAATGAAGATTTCAAGTGTAGTACCTTCACCCAACAGATTACCTTCTTTCAATGCATTGTACAGGAATTCCTCGATTTCAGCATCGATTGTCGGCGAATCTTCCTCAATACGATAGTTGGTAGTCACACGGATAGTCTTACCGTCAGTACCCAAAGCAATAGCCTGTACGTTAGCATCGCCCACTTTCGGCTGAAGCAGGTTACGAACGGTTTCCGGCTGAACAACCTGTTCGAACTGAACCACAAAGTTACGTCCTCCTGTGAAATCAATACTCTGTGCCAAACCACGGACAAAGAACGAGATGATACATACAACAATAATGGTTCCCCAAATAGTAAACGCACGCTTGGTAATACCCATAAAGTTATAATGAACATTCTGCATCAGATTCTTGGAAATGTTCGTAGTAAAGGTCAGACTCAACCATTTTTCCTTACTCATATAATGTTCGTAAACCAGACGAGTCAAGAATACGGCACTGAAGAATGAACACAAGATACCGATAATCAATGTAGTGGCAAACCCACGGATCGGACCAGTACCAAAGTTAAACAGGATAATACCTGTCAGGATAGAAGTCAAGTTAGAGTCGAAGATTGCAGAGAATGCATTTGAGTAACCTTCAGACAACGCCTGCTTGGTTCCCTTTCCAGCTCTCAGCTCTTCCTTCGTACGTTCATAAATCAATACGTTCGCATCCACGGCCATACCCAGTGACAATACCATACCGGCAATACCGGACATCGTCAAAGCAGCCTGGAAAGACGAAAGAATACCCAGTGTAAAGAAGAAGTTGATGAACAATGCGAGATTGGCAACCATACCCGGAATCAATCCATACATTGCACACATATAAATCATCAATACCACCAAAGCTACCACAAACGAAATGATACCCTGGTTAATTGATTCCTGACCCAACGACGGTCCGACAATATCTTCCTGAACGATACGGGCAGGAGCCGGCATCTTACCAGACTTCAACACATTGGCCAAGTCTTTAGTCTGCTCCGGAGTAAAGCTACCTGAAATTTCAGAATTACCGCCGGTAATTTCACCGTTTACACGAGGTGCACTGTATACAAAGCCATCCAATGCAATCGCGATAGAACGGCCAACATTCTGTTTGGTCAAAGCAGCCCAGCGACGAGCACCTTCTGTATTCATTGACATGCTTACAGCAGGCTTGTGGAACTGGTCGTAAGTGTCTCTGGCATCTGTTACTACATCACCTTCCAGCGGAGCACGTCCGTTACGTTCAGTAGACTTGATTGCATACAATTCAAAGATACGCCCTGACTTATCCCATTCAGAAGCAGCAACGCTCCACATCAGTTTCAGGTCACGCGGCATGATGTCCTTGATTTCCTTCATGCTCAAGATACGGTTAACCTCTGCGGTATCCTTGTAATCTGCATAAGCAACTACAGGACCTACCTTATTCGGATTCAACTGAAGTACAGCCAACAACGGATGCTCTTTCTTCACACGTTCCATATCAGCAGCTGAAGCTGCAGAAGCCGTCTCTCCCTTCAATGCAGCAGTCAAACTGTCTTTTGCAGACACTGCATTTGCTTCTGCCACCACCTTGGCAGCTGCTGTGTCGGCAGCTACAGTATCAGTAGAAGCCACAGCCATCAGGTCGCGTGCACGAGCATCAGCGGAATTCAATACTGGAGTAATTTCACCGGCTTCGAAAGTTTCCCAGAATTCCAGATTAGCAGAACCCTGCAAAAGTTTTCTCACACGCTCAGGTTCCTTGATACCCGGAAGCTCCACCATGATACGTCCCATCTTGCCTTCCAATGTCTGGATGTTAGGCTGAGCCACGCCAAAGCGGTCAATACGAGTACGCAATACATTATATGAGTTGTCTACAGCGGCTTTTACCTCAGCGCGCAATACGGCTTCCACTTCCGCATCAGTACTGCGGGTGTTTACCTTATCCTTCAACTGCTGAGTGGCAAAAAGTTCTGCCAGGCTACCGTTAGGAGCCAATTTCTTATACTCACGAACAAACAGGGTAATGAAATCTTCCTGACTGGTAATCTGCAATTTTGCAGCCTCTCCTACCGCCTTGTTAAAAGCTTCGTCCGGTTTGTTGTCAGCCAAGGCTTTTACCACATCCGGTACAGAAACTTCCAAAATCACGTTCATACCACCCTTCAGGTCAAGACCCAACCCGATTTCCATCTCACGACACTGTTTCAGCGTATAGCTGCCCAGCCAAACCTTTTCATTCTGTATAGAATCAAGATAGTGTGCTGCACCCTTCGGATCCTCAGCCGCCTTGTTCATGTGATAGCGGGTTACAAATGAGAACGAAAGATAGAACACACAGACAAGGGTCAACAATAACGCAAAAACCTTAACGAATCCTTTGTTTTGCATGTTACTAAAATTATTATATTTACTTTTTTAATTTATATACGTTTATTCAAGGTTGCAAATATAGTTTTTTTTTCCTTTACATATGGAAAGCTTCTTAAATATTTCTCTGACAAAGAGAAAAAATACACTGATATCACATGAATACACCCTTATTAAAATCAGTTGGATAAAATAGAAATATTCATACCATCTCTAAAGACTTACTTTTCCAGTACACACCATACCGGATAATGGTCCGAGGTACGAATGGAGCGGTCTACCTTGCACTGCAATACACGAAACGAAGAACTCACAAAAATGTGGTCAATACGAAAATAGAAATGATTTTGATTATAACTGAACCCTACCCCTTTTCCGGCCTCCACATATGCATCGGTCAACATATTATTCACCACACGATGAGCGTACGAAACCGGAGAATCATTGAAGTCTCCGCAAAGCAACATGTAGTGTGCCTGATTACGCTCAAGTACTTTGACGAGGGTATCTGCCTGAGCCGCACGAATGGGACTTGCCGCAGCCAGTTTATGCAGCAGGTATTTCCCGCCTTCCTGCGCCTCACTTCCACCGGGAGATTTCAGCAAATCATGATAAACCTCTTTATCGTGTCCTGTCAGTTTATTCGATTCCAAATGATTATTGATTAATACCAATGTATCCCTTCCCATTTTCAAGCGATATAAGACACTGCCGTTAGACTGGCTTTTATAATCAATTTTCCGCGAAGAGAGAATCGGATAGCGGGAATAACAGGCCAACTGGCTTCCTCCTCCCAATGGAGTATGCGCATAATATGGATAATCGGACAAAGCCTTGTTGATTTTCTTCAGACTGAGACGACCGTCGGTCCTGAATTCCTGCAGGCAGATGATATCGGCACCGCTTTCTTTCAGGTACTTCAAGATAGAATGTTCCTCATCCCCCTCTTCCTTCGGAAATCCTTCTACATTATAGGTCAGCAACTTGATGCTCTCCTCAGAAGGCTCTTCCCAGGTACCCAAAGGAAAATAAACCTTCAGACTCCCCCATCCCAGCAGCAGGGTAAAAAGCGACAGACACATAAACCAGCGCCGGACGAACAGCCAGACAAAAACAAACCCCAGCACCCCTGCCATGAATATCGGAAAAGCCAGTCCCGCACAAGACCAGACCGGATGCCGGTAAGGTGAGATATAAGGACTATATGCGCATATCAGGAAGCCGATGCAAACCAGCAAATTGACAAGAAACAATAAAAAAACGATAATATTTCCGAAAAACTTTATCATATGCAAATTCTTCTACAGGCTGTCATCTTTTACTTGCATCGAACAAACTTTTCTTTTCTTCTTCGCTCAAACTGCTGTAACCCGATTTCCGCAATTTATCCAGAATGCGGTCGATTTCTTCCGAAGAAGCTTTCTTTCGGGCATTAAAATCGTAATCCTTCTGTTTCTCTCCGTAATGAACTTTCATTTTCGGCTTCCGTACAGACGGTTTCCAACCAGCACTGAACACATCCAGCGTCTTGTTGATCCACTTGGTCCAGTCGGTACCTTTTCTCAGTCCCACCGAAAAGCACCAGCCTGCCAGTGCACCTCCCAGATGTGCGATATGGCCTCCGGCATTTCCCGAAGTCATGAACAGCAAATCCAGTAAAATCATGAACAAGGCCACATATTTCAACCGGACACTGCCCAGAAACATAAACTGTACCGGATAATCGGGTTCACGCTCGGCAGTAGCTACTACAATGGCCAGTACAGAGGCCGAGGCACCGACCAGATACGAACCGTAAATCTTATCTTCAAAATACGGGAATACATTGTATGCCAGCATGTAACACAATCCGCCGCAAATACCTCCCAGGACATATAAGCCCCGCAAGTGCCTGGATGAGAAAAACTGCAGGAACAGACGCCCGAACCAGTACAGCCAGAGCATGTTGAACAGAATATGCAATACACCGGCATGCATGAACATATAAGTCAGCAACGACCAGGGCTGCCAGACGAACCGCTCCAGCCAGGCAGGCAGTTCCAGGTAATTTACCCAGAAAAGACCTGTTACATTAAACAGCGTACAGATGATTCCAATCAATGATACCAGCAGAAAAACACCTGTATTAATATAAATAAGCTGTGTAACGATATCTCCTTTTCTGAAATTATCTTTTAAACTAGTAAAAAATCTGTTGTCCACCGCCATTTTTCTTCCTCCAATAGATGATTAATACAAAGCCAAACAACATTCCACCCAGATGAGCAAAATGCGCTACATTGTCACTTGCACTTACTCCCAGCAGGAACTCCAGCACGGCATATCCGAGCACGAAGTATTTTGCCTTAATAGGAAAAGGAATAGGGAACACAAACATCTCACTGTTTGGGAAAAGCATACCGAATGCCAGCAGAATGGCATATACCGCACCCGAGGCTCCCACCGTGGTCAGCTGGTTCAGGAACTCAGCCATCGGAATGACTCCGGCTCCTGTATCCACTCCATCGTAGTTCACCCAGGTAGTCAGGTATTCCACATACTGCACTCCTTCCTGAATCAGTCCGGCACCAATACCGCAGACAATGTAGTAAAGCAGAAAGCGCTTGGGCCCCCACACCTGTTCCAGTACCCGTCCGAACATCCATACGGCAAACATATTAAAGAAGATATGCTGGAAATTGGCATGCATAAACATATACGTAACCAGCTGCACCAGATTAAAATCGGAAGCCAGAAAGAAATGCAGGCCCAACAAATTCTCGGCATCAATGCCATACCGCTGTGCCACGATGCTTCCAAAGAAGCAAAGCACATTGATAATCAATAAATTCTTAGTTATTGTAGGTAGATTATTCATACTTATTTCTATCTTTTTGATTTTACGACACCATCACGGAGCACCAGAATACTTTCCGGCCCCATATTAAACAACAAGTCCACAATACTCAGATTGGGAAGGAAACCATGCTTCAACTCAAAAACCTGATAATACGGTTTCGGGGAAAAATCCGGATCTGCCACCCGGAAATCTTTTTTAGGATGAATCAGCTCCCGGAAATCATCAACTCCCTGCCATTCCGGCACATACTCCTCCGTAATGCACATCTGCGCTTCCAGGTCCATCTGCCTGCACACCCATTCGCATAAATCCCAGTTAAAATCAAACAGGAATTCATACTTATGCTCATAAAAATGAGCCAGTTCGTCAGCATAATAGTCAAAAAAAGGGCTCTGTTTGTATGCCGCCACCAGCGCATTCCAATGTACATGCCTCCAGTTGCCGTGGTCGGAAATACGGATATCCCTCATTCTGACCTTGTCCGACTCTTCTTTCTCGGTAGGTATCGTCAAGGCCAACTCTCCTCCGGCAGAAGCAATCACACAACGGTTCCGGTAAGTCTGTTTTACATAATGGTCTTCCCCCTCCACATAAATCTTATCATATGCAAACAATTTTACATAATACTCTACCGGGGCCAGATAAGCCGAAGTCAATATAATTTCTTTCTCCATATATTATTGCACACGTTGTAAAAACCTTTCCCAGGAAACCGGAAACCATATACACCAAGCCTTACCGATCAAATGGTCTTCGGGAACAAACCCGAACAGACGGGAATCACAGAGGTTGACAGGATCATTGGCAGACATCCAGTAGTAATTCTTGGAAAACGTATATTCCTTTACCGGAATACCTTCCACCCACAACGTATCCCCTTTGATTTGCGCCTGCCTGCCTTCGTGCTGCACGATAGTATTGCACAGCAAGGCCCGGTTCCATGGATATACCTTCACTGAATATCCCCTCGCCGGTACCACAAAAGGATAGGCTTCTTTGTTCTTTTCGGTCTGGTTCAAGGGAGTAAAGATCAGATAATCACCGGCCTTTTGCGACAGAAGATACAGTTCATACGCGCTGAAACTCCGGATATAGTCTCCATTTTCCGTATATCCGACCAATGTATTTCCTTTTATTCCTACCACATCCAGCAGCGCCAGCAAAATATCCTCTTTACTGCCCGGATACGTATAAAGGGATTTCGCATCAGGGCTGAAGACAGGACTGCCCACATCCATCATCTCATGATTCAGCATCAGAGTATCTCCCGGCAGTCCGGTACACCTGCTGATAAACAGTTTGCGGAACTCCAGCCGCTGTCCGGGATTCTCAGGCTTGGGGTTATTGAACAACACCACGTCTCCCCGTTGTACGGGGCTGATGCCCAGCCGATAATACCCCCATACAGAAGGAAAAGGCAGACGCAAGCCATAGCTCCACTTGTTCACCAGTACCCCCTCACCCTGATACAGACTGTTCTCCATACCTGAAGAAGGGATAAAGCAAGAAGTGACAAGCAGTGCTTTTACAAGCAACACTGCCAATACGGTTCCTGCCGCCAACCTCCATCTTATGTTGAGTTTTCTGTTATTCACGCATCTCCCTTTTTGCCCGTTTTCTGCCATTTATCAGAAAACAAAGCACTTACGAAACACTATTTTATTGAATCCACTAACTTAAAGAGACGGTTCCAGCGGATTTTTCCATCCATCCATCCCCGGTCCTGATTCAGAGACAGCCAGATAAAGATAGGCTTACCGACAATATGGTCTTCGGGTACAAATCCCCAGAAGCGTGAGTCCGCCGAGTTATGACGGTTGTCTCCCATCATCCAATAATAGTCCATTTTAAAAGTATACCGGTCGGTTTCCACTCCATTGATATAAATCTTGCCGTCGCGAACTTCCAGTTCATTGCCCTCATAAGCATGAATCGGACGCTCATAAACCGGCAGATTATCCAGAGTCAGTGTCACCGTCTCTCCTTTCTTAGGAATCCATACCGGACCGTAATTGTCTACTGTCCAACCCGTATACTTATTTACCGGATACAGTCCGCCTGCATTGTCTTCCGGTACATCCTTGATGTCTGTCACCAAGTCCTTGCGTGCCAGCAAAGCAGCCTTTGCCTTTTCCGTCAAAGGCATGTTATATACAGATTCTTCTACATAATAGGCCGAAAGATCTTCCCGGCTGATACCAAGTTCATGACACAAGTCTTCAGGCAACTGTCCCTTGGTGTAGACCAGATAGCGATACTGAACATTATCCGGTTCTTTATTAGGCTTTCCGTCCAAATATACAATGCGGTCCTTGATTTCCAGTGTCTGGCCAGGCAATCCTACACAGCGCTTCACATAATTCTCCCTGCGGTCAACCGGACGAGCCACCAGTTCACCAAACAACTGCGGATTCTGGTCGATGTATTCACGTCCTGTCCGATAATAGTACTCATAAGCCTGACGCTGCTGTTCCAGAGTCAGTCCCGAAATATCAATCGGCTTGGACAGTTCCCGGCCAGCCTGAATGCTCAGACGGTAGATGTCCTCGGCAGGAATTGCCGTTGCCACCGTATCTCCGGCAGGAAAGTTAAATACAACGATATCGTTCAGTTCCACCTTTCCCAGTCCATCCACACGCTTATAGTCCCACTTGATCCACTCCAGGTACGACTTACAGTTGAAGACAGGCAAGGTATGCTGTGTCAGCGGCATATGCAGCGGAGTCTGCGGAATACGTGCCCCGTAACTCATTTTGCTGACAAACAGATAATCTCCCACCAGCAGCGACTTTTCCAGAGAAGAAGACGGAATCACATAATTCTGAAAGAAATACAGATTCACAAAGTAAACAGCCACCAGGGCAAACACAATCGCATCCACCCATCCCATGACCGTTACTACCGTACGGTTAGTAGAACGCTTCCACCATGTCCAAGGAATCTTTTTTGAAATATATACATCGAAAATAAAAGGCACGACAATCAATCCCAGCCAGCTTTTCAGCCAAAGCAGGAAAAGCAGGTACAATGCCAGTACCACGCCGAACTTTATCCACTGTTTCCGTGAAGCCTGTACCATATCACTTAAAATTGAAATAAGTCACTCATTCCTAAAAATCCCTCATGCTGAGCCGTATATTCAGCTGCCAGTACTGCTCCCAGTGCAAATCCTTTCCGGTTTTTCGCATCGTGCGTAATGACGATAGAGTCGGCTTCCGATTCATAGCGGATGGTATGAATACCCGGGACCTCTCCTTCGCGAATAGCACTGACCGGCAACTCATCTGCCGCACAGTCGGCAGTACCTGTCACCGTGCCGTCGGGAGCCGTCAGCGTACCCATTACCCACTTGTCCTTCCTGTCCAGATTCTCCAGGATACCCTCAGCCAGCGTAATGGCTGTTCCACTCGGAGCATCCAATTTATGTACGTGGTGAGTTTCCACCATTGAAACCGAATAATCAGGGAAATTATTCATGATTTTCGCCAGATACTTATTCACAGCCGAGAAGATGGCTACCCCCAGGCTGAAATTGGATGACCAGAACAAGGTCTTTCCTTCTTCCTGGCACAGACGGCGCATTTCCTCACCGTGCTCCCCCATCCATCCGGTACTTCCCGATACCACTTTCACTCCCTGGCGGAACGCCTCCAGGCAGTTGCCGTATGCCACCGAAGGAGCCGTAAACTCAATTGCCACATCGGCCGAGCGGAAAGCCTCTGAATCAAAATCCTGACGATTATTTACATCGATGATACAAACTATCTCGTGACCCCGGGAAAGAGCAATCTGCTCGATTTCCCGTCCCATTTTTCCATATCCTATTAATGCTATTTTCATAAAACGCTAATTATTTTAGCCACAAAGATAACGTTTTTCATTATTAATCATTACATTTAGCGAACATTTACACCTCGTTAACATGGAACAACTTTTACATTATGTATGGAAGCACAAGCTTTTCGACCTGAAACCGTTGCAGACAGTTTCAGGAGAAACTCTTGAAATCATTGATCCGGGGTTGCCCAATGCGCATGCTGGCCCGGACTTCTTCAATGCAAAAATCAAAATCAACGGCATGCTTTGGGTAGGAAATGTAGAAATCCACCGGCGCGCCTCCGACTGGCTCCGCCACCAGCATCAACTAGACAAGAACTACGATTCGGTTATCTTACATGTAGCCGAACTTATTGACTGCGAAATCACACGCAGCAATGGAGAAATCATTCCTCAACTGGCTCTTCAGTGCCCTTCTCACCTGCAAACACAATACGGAACCCTGCTTCGCGAAGACCGGTATCCCAGTTGCTTCCGCATTATCCCCTCTCTGTCGCAACTTACCGTCCACAGCTGGCTCAATGCCCTGCAGAGCGAACGCTTTGCCCGCAAGACCCTTCAGATCGGGAACTTGCTGAACCAGACGGACAACGACTGGGAACAGGCTTTCTTCATCATCCTTGCCCGCAACTTCGGGTTCGGCGTCAACAGCGATGTCTTTGAATTATGGGCCAGAAATATCCCTTTACAGGCAATCAACAAGCATCGGGACAGCCTGTTCCAGATTGAAGCGTTCTTTTTCGGACAAGCGGGCTTGCTGGAAGAGCTCCCGGCCGATGATTATTCGGAACGTTTGATAAAAGAATACGGGTATTTAAGGCATAAATTCGGATTACATCCATCTAGTGAATGCCGATGGAAATTATTGCGCATGCGCCCGGGCAATTTTCCGCACATACGGATTGCCCAACTGGCCTGTCTGTATCACCGTTCCCAGGGACTTTTCTCGCAATTGATGGAAACCGCCGATTTAAAATCACTGCGCGACCTGTTCAAAGGCGGCACCTCCGAGTACTGGCTTACCCACTACCGGTTGGGCGAACTTTCGGAGGCACGCCCTAAAGCACTCAGCAGCCCCTCCATCGACCTGCTGATTATCAATACTGTCGTTCCCTTCCTGTATGCCTTCGGGAAACGGAGAAGCGAAGAATCCCTGCTGCTGCGCGCAAACCGGCTGTTGGAAGAAATCAGGCCCGAAAACAACCACATCATCCGGCTATGGGGTGAATGCGGCATCAAAGCCGCACACGCAGGAGACAGCCAGGCTCTGATTGAACTGAAAAAGAATTACTGTGACACCAAGAAATGCCTGTACTGCCGTTTCGGCTACGAATACCTGAAAGCCGCCGCTCCGGATCAACCGGCTTAGATCCGGCAGGCTTCTCTCACTCCCTGCAGATATCGCTCCAGAGTCTGACTCTTCAGTATCTGTTTCCGGGCTTTACGGTCCATGTCCGGCAACAGATACTCCCATTGTGTCTTCATTTTCTGCAGCAGCTGTGCATCTCCGCCTTCTATCACCGACTCGTAATGAGCATATATCCGGCGGTGCATCTCATACACTTTCTCATACAGGCAGGAGCGGTCCATTGCCACCCCCGTACGGAGAGCAACGGCCAAGGACGGATCGGCCAAGAGTCCGCGTCCCAGCATCACTCCCTTCAGACGAGGGTATTCGTCCAGCAGGCGCCGGACAGCATCGGCCTCCGTCAAATCCCCGTTGTACACCAGCGGCAGTTCACAGGCCTCATAAAACAAACGGAATTCCTCCTGATTGACACTTCCCTTATACTGCTGCTTGCCGATACGCGGATGCAGCACTACTTCCTGTACCACCGAACGGTTCAGCAGCGGAAGCACGTTTTTCCACTCATCCGCCTCTTTCCATCCCAGACGCATCTTGACGGTAAAACGGACATCTGTCCAGCTGCCCATCACCTCCAGCAATCCCGCTATCCGGTCGGGGAAAGCCAACAGTCCCGAACCTTTCCCACGGTTGGCAATCAGTGGGAACGGACAGCCCATATTCAGGTCAATCTCCCGGTATCCCAATGCCGTGACCATCCTCACCAGCTGGTCAAACTCCTCCGCTTCCGAAGCCACAACCTGCGGTATCAGGCGGTCCACTTTATTTTGTTCCGGCCACAGTTCCCGCCGGTCCTTGTTTCTGATACTTCCCTTTTCCAGACGCACAAAAGGAGTGTAATACGCATCCACTCCTCCAAAAACCCCACTGTGCGCATTTCTCCACGCAGCTTCCGTATATCCCTGTAACGGGGCTGCATAAATTGCTTTCATAATCTCTTGCATAACAGAAACAAATATACAGATATTTCGCTATCTTTGTGAAATACACATTAAAAACATTCATGGACAACTATATTTTTGAACTGAAAATGAAGGTACGCGACTACGAATGCGACCTTCAGGGCATTGTCAACAATGCCAACTACCAGCACTACATTGAGCATACCCGCCACGAGTTTCTCCAGACGGCCGGTATCAGTTTCGCCCAGCTGCATGAGGAAGGCACCGATGCCGTAGTGGCCCGGCTGAACATGGCTTTCAAGACTCCCCTGAAGAGCGGAGATGAATTTGTTTCCAAACTGTATCTCAAGAAAGAAGGAATCAAATACATTTTCTTCCAGGATATTTACCGCTTGCCCGACATGAAAGTTGTCATCAAGTCGACTGTCGAAACCGTCTGTCTGATTCACGGACGCCTGGGCACCAGCGAACAGCTAGACAAAACCTTTGCCCCCTATCTTAATAAATGAACAGCCAGGAGACTCTTTACCGGATGGCTCTGACCCGACTTCCTGGAATCGGAATCATCGGAGCTCACAATCTGCTGAAAGCAGCAGGAAATGCCACGTGCTTATTTGAAAACCGGAAAAACCTGTCCGAACTGATTCCCGGCATTGCGCCTCACATTGCAGCGGCCTTTGATGCCCCCGAAACACTACGTATCTGTGAGGCCGAACTCCGCTTTGCCGAGAAAAACCAGATTCGCTGTCTTACAGAAGAAGACGAAGCCTATCCTTCCCGCCTGCGCGAATGCAGTGACGCTCCCATCGTACTTTTTTACCGGGGAAATGCCGATCTGAATCTGTCGCATGTAATCAGCATGGTAGGAACCCGCCATGCCACGGAATACGGGAAAGACCTCTGTCTGCAATTTGTCCGTCAGTTGCAGGAACTGCTCCCCGATACACTGATTGTCAGTGGGCTGGCCTATGGGATTGACATACATGCCCACCGGGCTTCCTTAAAGCATGGCATGAATACTATCGGCGTACTGGCACACGGCCTGGACCGTATCTACCCGGCTGCTCACCGGGGAACAGCTGCAGAGATGCTACACCAAGGAGGGCTGCTCACCGAATTCATGAGCGGAACCAATCCGGACCGACAGAATTTTATCAAACGCAACCGTATTATTGCCGGTATAAGTGATGCCACACTTATTGTAGAGTCGGCCGAAAAAGGCGGATCGCTTATCACCGCCGATATTGCCGAAAGCTATCATCGTGATTGCTTTGCATTTCCGGGACGTACCACTGATCCTTATTCGGCCGGATGCAACTTGCTGATACGCACCAATCGGGCCTCACTCATTCAAAGTGCAGAGGAGTTAGTAGAAGCTATGAATTGGAAAGAAGTTCACGTACGGCCTCCAATCGTACAGCGTCAGCTTTTTCCAGAACTTTCTGAGGAAGAAGAAAAGATTGTCAACTGCCTGAAGGCATTTCCTGAGGGTATGCAGATTAATACTTTAGTGGTACAGTGCAACATCCCGGTTAACCGTATGACCAGTTTGTTGTTTGATATGGAAATGAAAGGGCTGATACGGACATTGGCTGGAGGCATGTATCGTCTGCTTCAATAGAAACAGCAGAACAGGGTAAAAAAAATGGGAGAACGCTTTCTCCCAACCTTGTTAACCTTAAATCTAATACTATGAAAAAAATCACATCACAAATATAATATTTTGTTGATAACACACAAAATAATATTAGATTATTACAAAATGTTTAAAACTATTTTACATTTTATAATGTTCACGCACACATAATAATAATCCTTCAACCTCTATGTCACATTTTTTCTTTCCAACATCTCCATAAAAAAAAAGCCCCTTCAATGAAGGAGCTTTTTTTATAATAGAAAGAGAAAATATTAGTCTTTCAGTTTGGCTTTGATAAAGTCGCGGTTCAAGCGCGCAATGTTGCTGATAGAAACGCATTTCGGACATTCAGCCTCACAAGCACGAGTGTTTGTACAGTTACCGAATCCCAGTTCATCCATCTTAGACAACATCGCTTTCGCACGACGCAGTGCTTCCGGTTTACCCTGAGGCAACAGGTTCAACTGGCTAACCTTTGCAGAAACGAACAACATAGCCGAACCGTTCTTACAAGCAGCCACACAAGCACCACAACCGATACAAGAAGCAGCATCCATTGCTTCGTCAGCGATTGGCTTCGGAATCAGGATGGCATTGGCATCCTGAGGAGCACCAGTACGTACGCTTACGAAACCACCAGCCTGCATGATCTTATCATAAGCAGAACGGTCTACCATCAAGTCCTTGATAACCGGGAAACCGGCAGAACGCCAAGGCTCTACAGTGATTACATCACCATCCTTGAAGCGGCGCATGTAAATCTGACAAGTAGTAGCTCCTGTCGCAGGTCCGTGAGGATGTCCGTTGATATACAAAGAACACATACCGCAGATACCTTCTCGGCAGTCATGGTCGAATACCACCGGTTCTTTACCTTCTTCGATCAACTGCTCGTTCAAGATATCCAGCATTTCCAGGAATGAAGTATCACCCGGGATATCCTTCATCTGGAATGTATCGAAATGACCTTTTTCCTTCGGTCCGTTCTGACGCCAAACTTTCAGCGTAAATGATATATTTTTATCCATGTGATTTTAGTTTTTTAGTTTGTTAGTTTTTTAGTTTGTCGATTCATTCTCGACAAAATTATAAGTTTTCAGTTCATTGTATGCTTCAGACACTTTTATCGTATTCAGTCCTGATATTTGTATCCAATCCGTTCTTTCTTCTATAAATTAGAGAACCTAACATTTTAGCGACCTCATTTATCCGAATCTCCATTTCTCTGAACCGGTCAGAATCCACAAACGACAAATCGTGCGAAAGTATCATCTGAGTTTCCAGTTCATTGCAAGACCCCAAGGCCATATATAGAAAATGAACAAGATCTTTATCCGTACATCTTCCAAAACCTTCTGCAATATTAGAAGGTATTGAAACCGCACATCTTCTAAGCTGAGCTACCAGACCAAAGCGTTCTTCGATAGGGAAACCGGCAGTACATTGATACACCAACTTAGCCAGTTCCATTCCCTTTTTCCAAACCAAAAGGTCCTTAAACGTGCCCATAAGCAAACTTAAAAACTTAAAAACTCAAAAACTCTGCTGTTTAGCTCTTGTAATTTCGAGTCTGTACTTTGATTGCTTCGTAAACCAGCGGTTCTTTGTGCAATACCGGAGCCTTTTCGTCGCTTCCCTGATATTCCCAGCAAGCCACGTAGAAGAAGTTTTCGTCATCACGTTTAGCTTCACCTTCTTCAGTCTGGTGTTCTTCACGGAAGTGACCACCACAAGATTCTTCACGGTTCAACGCATCGTAAGCGATAAGCTGACCCATTGTGATAAAGTCGTCCAGACGGAAAGCCTTGTCAAGCTCGATGTTCATACCTTCTTTTGCACCCGGGATAAACAGTTCTGTTTCGAATTCCTTGCGGATTTCTTTCAGACGTTCCAAACCAGTCTTCAAACCTTCGGCAGTACGTCCCATACCTACATAATCCCACATTACACGACCCAATTCCTTGTGGATAGAGTCTACAGACTTCTTACCCTTGATATTCATCAGGTGATCGATCTTAGCCTGTACAGCCTTTTCAGCTTCAGCAAATTCAGGAAGATCTGTAGAGAAGCGAGGTACAGTAATCTGATCTGACAAATAATTCTGGATAGTATAAGGCAATACGAAGTAACCGTCTGCCAATCCCTGCATCAAAGCAGAAGCACCCAAACGGTTTGCACCGTGGTCAGAGAAGTTACATTCACCGATAGCAAACAGACCCTTGATAGTAGTCTGCAATTCGTAGTCTACCCAGATACCACCCATTGTATAGTGGATAGCCGGATAAATCATCATCGGGTTATAATATTTACGTCCGTTGATTTCTTTTGCAAGTTCACCCGGATTTACGTCTGTAATTTCTTCGTACATATCGAACAAGTTACCATAACGCTGGAGAACTACGTCAATACCCAGACGTTCGATACTTTCAGAGAAGTCGAGGAATACAGCCAAGCCAGTGTTGTTTACACCGAAGCCATGGTCGCAGCGTTCTTTTGCAGCACGTGAAGCCACGTCGCGCGGAACCAAGTTACCGAATGCCGGATAACGGCGTTCCAAGTAATAGTCGCGGTCTTCTTCAGGAATATCGCTACCCTTCTTAGTACCAGCCTGCAATGCTTTTGCATCTTCCAGTTTCTTCGGAACCCAGATACGACCGTCGTTACGCAAAGATTCAGACATCAAAGTCAGCTTAGACTGCTTGTCTCCGTGTACCGGAATACAAGTCGGGTGAATCTGCACGTAAGCCGGATTTGCAAACATCGCTCCCTTACGGTAGCAAGACATTGCAGCAGTAACGTTACATGCCATTGCGTTAGTAGACAAGAAGTAAGTGTTACCGTATCCACCTGTTGCGATAACCACTGCGTGAGCAGCAAAACGTTCCAACTTACCAGTTACCAGGTTCTTAGCGATGATACCGCGAGCACGACCGTCAACCAATACTACATCGAGCATTTCGTAACGAGTAAACAATTTTACAGTACCAGCACCTACCTGACGGCTCAAAGCAGAGTAAGCACCCAGCAACAACTGCTGACCAGTCTGACCTTTCGCATAGAAAGTACGAGATACCTGTGCACCACCGAACGAACGGTTAGCCAGTGTACCACCATATTCGCGAGCAAAAGGAACACCCTGTGCCACGCACTGGTCGATAATGTTGTTTGAAACTTCAGCCAGACGGTAAACGTTTGCTTCACGAGCACGATAGTCACCACCTTTTACAGTATCGTAGAACAGACGATATACAGAGTCACCGTCGTTCTGATAATTTTTAGCAGCATTGATACCACCCTGTGCAGCGATAGAGTGTGCACGGCGAGGAGAGT
>ERZ1027150.577-NODE-577-length-31168-cov-29.643043_pt1 | contig 31168 bp, 22 predicted proteins | sample MGYA00519276_ERZ1027150 | MGnify/ENA primary metagenome ERZ1027150 (study PRJEB26926, sample SAMN06164860) | human gut metagenome | biome: ENVO:00009003; feature: ENVO:2100002; material: ENVO:00002003 | host: Homo sapiens | place: USA | collected 2012 ... | reverse complement strand
AGGACATGAAAACCATGAAGTCTTTTTGTCCTGACTTGTGCATATAAAAAACATTCTTTAGGTTGATAATAAATATTTCCTTACTCACCTTCTTCCGTGTCGGTTTGGCAGAATATGGTAAGCTTATTGCGTAATCTGCAAAATCCGTACCAGACAGAAAGCGTAACTTTGCAAAGTCAAAACAAGGATAACACCATTTTTGTTCCGTCCGCATTCACAGACAGGCCTTTATGCAGCCTGCGGACCGGAAATTCCCAAAAGCGGGAAAACAGGTTTTCGATTCAATAGAGATTAGTATGCAGAGACAAACAGGTATGAGATTATTAGTTGTAAATTGTATTGTTCTTTTATTTTCAAATTTGCCGGCCCAGCCCCTTACGCTAAGCCTGGACGAAATGTTCCGACTGGCTGACCAACACAGCAAGAGCATTCGCCTGCATGACCTGGCGATCAGGGAGGCTGAGCAGGGAGTCAGAATCGCAAAGAATGACCGGCTTCCTTCCATCCAGGCACAGCTGGATCTGAGTTACATCGGCGACGGGGTCATGACCGACCGCAACCTCTCAAACGGCATACATGCGGATATGCCGCACTTCGGAAATACATTCGTGCTGAAAGCCTCACAAGTGATTTATGCCGGAGGAGCCATCAACCGGAATATCAACCGCAGCAAACTGCAACAGAAGGAAGCGGAACTGGAGTATGTCCGGAACCGGCAGGATATCCGTTTCATGCTGACCGGATATTATCTGGATCTTTTCCAGCTGAACAACCAGAAACGGGTGTATGAAAATAACATCGCACAGACTCAGCTGCTCGTCAAGGATATGCGGGCATCCTACCGTCAGGGTACAGCTCTGAAGAGTGACATTACCCGCTACGAGCTCCAGTTGCAGAGTCTGGAGCTGCAACTGACTTCTGTCAAAGACAAGATCGACGTGCTGAGTCACCGCCTGGCTACTACGATCGGGCTGGAACCGGATGTAGCCATCCAGCCTGATACAACGGAACTTTTCCGGCTGACAGTAGAGAAGCGGGATGAAGCGGAATGGATCCGGGAGATACCGCTGACGTCATCAGTCCGACTGGCCGACGTAAAGATTGAGCAGGAAAAGAACCGGATTGAACTTCTCCGTGCCGAGAAACGGCCACGCATCAGCCTGCACGCCGCCAATGATCTCAACGGACCGATCCTGATCGAAGTGCCTCCCTTGAACAACAACTTCAGCTACTGGTATGCAGGAGTAGGCATTTCCTATAATCTGGATGCGCTGTTCAAGAACGGAAAGAAACTGAAACAGGCACGGTTGTCTGCCCTGAAAATGGAAGAGGCACGCAAACTGGCCGTGGAAGAAACCGGCAACTCCATCCATGAAGCTTACGTCAATCTGAATGAAGCGTATATCCGTCTGCGCACACAGAAAAAAAGTGTACAGCTGGCTCACGAAAACTTTAACATTGTCCGGCAGCGATATGTCAACGGACTCGCACTGATTACGGATATGCTGGATGCCAGCAATACACAGCTGGACATGGAACTGCAACTGGCCAATTACCAGATCGGAATCCTGTATCAGTATTACCTGCTCAAGAAGCTGACCGGAAACCTCTGATTTTTCAAACAAGAACTAAACAAACGATAAGTCTATGATAAAAAACAAGAAAAGAGCCATCCCGAACTTTTTCATCGCACTGATTCTGGTTGGAGGAATCAGCTGGGTATGTGGAAAATTCATTCATCTGGGAAATGTGGAATACACAGACAATGCGCAAGTGAAACAACACCTGAGTCCCATCAATACCCGCGTACAGGGATTTATCAAGAAGATCTATTTCGAAGAATACCAGTCTGTCAAGAAAGGAGATACTCTGGTAGTCATTGAGAATACGGAATATCTGCTGAAAGTTGCCCAGGCAGAGGCGGACTATCAGAATGCACTGGCCGGCAAGAGTGCCATGCACACCACCATCAATACCACCCAGAACAATATCTTCGTGACAGAAGCTGCCATCGAAGAGCAGCGGATCCGTCTGGAAAATGCAGAAACCGACTACAAACGTTACGAGGGACTGATGAAAGAAGAAGCGGTGACACCCCAGCAATTCGACCGGGTGCAGACGGAATATGCAGCAGCCAAGGCCCGCTATGAACAGTTGCTCCGGCAGAAACAGTCGTCAGAACTGGTCAAACAGGAGCAGACCCAGCGTCTGGAACAGAATGAATCGGACATCAAACTGGCAGAGGCTGCACTGAATCTGGCCAAGCTGAACCTTTCATACACTGTCATCTGTGCCACAGCCGACGGAGTAACTGGCCGGAAGAACATCCACGAAGGAGAACTGGTGCAGTCGGGACAGACACTGGTCACTCTGGTAGACGGTACGGAAAAATGGGTGATTGCCAATTACAAGGAAACACAGACTACCGACATGAAACAGGGACAGCTGGTAGAAATGAAAGTGGACGCCATTCCCAATGTCGTTTATGAAGGACGGATTGTTTCCATCTCCGATGCCACAGGATCTTTCTATTCACTGATTCCTCAGGACAATTCAGCCGGAAACTTCGTCAAAGTGGAACAGCGTATCCCTGTCCGCATCGAATTTACCGGCAACAACGAACAGAAAAATCTGAACCGTCTGCGGGCCGGTATGAATGTAGAGTGTTACGTCAAGCTATAATATATAAATAAGGTATGTCTGAACAACGTCCGAGAATTTTATATTTCAAGGAATTCATCCCAACCCCGGTCTGTATCCTCCTGTCCCTGTTCTTCGCCATGGTGTTCCAGTTCAACGGAGGAGTATTCCTGCCTACTTCCACCCAGATGTCAAGTGCTTTGGGCTGTCTGAGAGAAGACGTCATGATGGCGGGATATGCTTCATTCATCGGCATGACGGTCATCTTCCCCATCCTGTTCCGGCTCAAGTTCCGCTTCACGACACGACGCATCTTTCTGACGGTCTGCCCGGTTCTGATTGTCTGCAACCTGATCACCATGCAGTCGCAGAACATTGCCGTCCTGATAGCCACCTGTTTTGTCTCGGGATTTTTCCGCATGTGGGGCACATTTGAATGTTTTTCAAACATCCGTCTGAGCGTAACTCCTTCGGGAAACTTCTCCGTATTCTATCCGGTAATCTACATCATCGTACTCGAAAGCATCCAGCTCTCGGGACTGGTAGCCACTCATCTGAGTGACTGGGCCAACTGGCAGTACATGCACTGGCTGGTCATCGGTCTGCTGATTGTGGTCTGGTTCTGTGTGTTCTTCCTGACACGCCCCTTCCGCGTGGCCAAGAAAATGCCCCTGTACGGAATAGACTGGACCGGTGCCCTGCTGTGGACACTCGTTCTGTTCGCCATTGTCTTTGTCTGCATTTACGGAGAATACTACGACTGGCTGGACAGCCCGCTGATCCGCGGATGCCTGGTAACTGCCGCCGTGGCCACACTGATCAACATCAACCGGATGTGTACATTGCGCCACCCGTATATTGATCCGCAGGTACTGACCTACCGTCATTTCCCGACTATCCTGTTCCTGTTTCTGATGCTGTGTCTGTTTCTCACCACCTCATCCGTCCTGCAGGAAACTTTCATGCGCTCCATTCTGAGATACGACATGCTGAACGCCGTTTCACTGAACTGGTGTGTCTTTGCAGGAATTCTGGCAGGTGCAGGCATTGTCTTCTATCGCCAGGCCGTTCTGCACAAAGGATATAAACTGCTGATCACGGTAGGATTTATTCTGATCGTGGTTTATCAGTATTACATGTATTTCCTGATTCATCCCAATCTGAACATCGAAAGTCTGTATTTCCCTAATTTTCTGAAGGGTATCGGACACGGAGTGCTGTACATCTCACTGACTATCTATATAGCCAAGACAGTTCCGTTCAAGCATTTCTTTCAGGGACTCTGCGTGTTGAGCTTCATCCGTACCAGCATTGCAACGCCGTTGGGTACTGCTATCCTGAACCGGTGGCTGAAATACATGGAACAGGAAAACATCGGTCTGTTAAGCCAGAACATGGACCAGGTAAAAGAATGGGCTCCTGATGTTTCCCTCCGGCAGCTCTACGATACAGTAAGCCAGCAGACTTTGCTGACTAGTCTGAAAGAACTTTTCGGTGCGGTCTGTATCGTTGGAACCATCTTCCTGATCTTTCTGCTCAGCCAGAAATTCTGGCGGAAACTGCACTCACATGTCCGTCGGACTCCAAGGGCACTCAAGCGACTGAAACCTCTGCAACATGCCAAACTACGCATGTCTCACCATCGGACTTCCCTCTTCTGACAGGGAAGTTCCTGCAACTTTCTCCCCTTTATCCAGTCAATGAATCTGTTTCATGCGGAATAAACAAAAGTTCCACCAGCAGAAAACAAAAGTTTCTTCCAGTCGAAATAAAAGTTCCACCAGCACGAAACAAAAGTTTCTTCTAGTCGAAACAAAAGTTCCACCAGCATGAAACAGAAGTTTCTTCCAGTCGAAACTGTTGTTTCTTCCAGACAATACTGCAAAATTGTCCTTACACTTATTCTTAATCGAATCATTCATTGGCCAGATTCTTATCCTCACTATAAAATAACAGAGGCTGTTCCAAAACAATCTGAAACAGCCTCATCGCACAAGTTATCTTGTTGTCCTTTCTATTTCCGCTTCCGCAATTTCCACACAATAGCCAGAACCGCACCCAAAACCAGTACGGCCAGCGCCGTAAAGGCAATGGCTTCCGTCACATGCAGTGACTTCGGATCAAAGCGGAACTCAACAGTATGTTTCCCTGCCGGGACATTCATGGCACGCAGAACGTAATCAGCACGTCCGTGTGAAACTTCTTTTCCGTCCAGATAGGAACGCCAGCCCGGATAATAGATTTCAGAGAAGACAACCAGACCGCCCTGTTCTGAACTGACTTCATAGGTCAGAGCATTAGGTTCATAGGTCTTCAGAGTGATCTGTCTCAAGCTATCAGTTGCAGCAACCGGCTTCAGCACTTCAGCAAACTTCCGGTCTACCACAGCCGTATTTCGCGGATTGATACGGTGCAGTGCATCGATTTCTCCGTTGGCATTGTCCACATATTCCACTTCATCCACAAACCAGGCATTGCCCAATGCGTAAGGATTGAAGACCGGAACCGTTTCTCCTCCCTGCAAAGGGAAAATGAAATAACGGGTATTCAGCATGTTCAGCACCGGAGTCAGATTGGCATCCAGCTTCGTCATGTCTGCTCCTGCTTCGGGGAACTTCTTGAACAGTGAAGTGATTTCACCCTGGATATGTTCCTCAATGATTTCCTGATAACGGCGCAACTTGGCGGCATGATATCCTCCGATGCTCTTATGCCAGTAAGCCGTATTGTTTTCATTGAAGGTATTGACTGACAGATTCAGTACCCGATAATCCAGTGTCGTATCCTTCAAGATTTCCTTATCGGTTGCGGTCGGCTGACTGAACGGCTGCATTTCCGTTCCTTTGGCCACGAACTGTTCATCATAGAGATAGCGCTTGTTGACACTCCACATATCTGCCAGACAGAGCACAGTCAGAGCCCCCACCAGCAGACCAGCTTTCAGCTTACCGGCACAATAGGCCCACAACAATGCTACGCCAATCAGCACAATGAAGAAACTTCTCCAGGCATCGGCCGTGAAAATAGCCTGACGCACTTCCTCCAGATTGACAAGAATCGGAGCAAGCTGTTCGGCCGGAATGGCATTCTGAAGGGCACTCATCTCCATGCTGGAAACAAAGGAAGAGAAGAAGAAGCCCGGAGCCAGAGCAAACAGCAGGGAAATACCTGCGGTCAGTGCCAGACTGATGTAAAAGGCACGTGCCTGTTCACGCAACAGCTGAGGACGGTTGATAACCTCACGCAAGGCCATGACAGCCAGTAAAGGGATGGTGAATTCAGCAATTACCAGAATGGAAGAAACTGCACGGAACTTGCTGTACATCGGTACGTAATCGATAAAGAAATCGGTCAGCCCCATAAAGTTCTTTCCCCATGACAACAGAATGGAGAACACCGTACCTGCCACCAGAGCCCACTTCATAGGACCGCGGACAATAAAAATTCCCAGCAGGAAAAGGAACATGACAAATGCTCCCACATATACCGGTCCGGAAGTGCCCGGCTGTTCTCCCCAGTATTGTCCCAGCTGGCCGTAGAGTCCCATATATTGAGGATCGGCCTTTTTCATTCCAGTCTCATTTTCTGAAAGAGGAACCGACGCACCTCCCTTGACGTTCGGTACGAGCAATGAGAAGGTTTCACCGATGCCATAGCTCCACTGGGTGATGTAGCTGCGTTCCAGTCCGCTGTCAGTCTGATCAGCAGAATTTTCTTTCACCAGTTCGCTTTTGCCTCGCATGGACTCCTTGCTGTATTCGTAAGTATGATAAAGATTCGACAGATTGACGCACACTCCTGTCAGTCCGGCTACGATCAATACAGCCGTAGCCTTCAGGAATTGCGGTATCCGGCCTTCACGTTTCGCCTGCACTCCATATGCTATTGCCATAAACAGCATGACAAACAGGAAGTAATAGCTCATCTGCGGATGGTTGGCTACAATCTGGAAAGAAGTGAACAAAGCCGTCACAACCGCTCCGGCCAGCAGACGTCCCCGATAAACCAGCACCATACCGGCAATGGTAGGCGGGATATAAGCCAGCGCCATCAGCTTCCAGATATGACCGGCAGCAATGATGATGAAGAAATAGGATGAGAAAGCCCAGAGCACAGCACCCAGAGCGGCCATCCACACCCGGAAGTCAAATGCCCGGAGCAGAATATAAAATCCCAGCAACATGACAAATACATACCATACATAAGTAGGCAGGAACAAATGATATGCCTTGATGATGCCCCCCAGCAAATCTGTTGAGTCATAACTGGGAGCAAGCTGATAGGTAGGCATACCGCCGAAAATGGAGTTCGTCCAGCGGGTACGTTCGCCCGTCCGTTCCTGATACTCCTGCATTTCGTGTCCGGCACCGATTCCCGCAACGGCATCATGCTGAGCCAGAATACGCCCTTCGGTTACAGCCGGGAAAAAGTAAGCAAACGAGATGACGGCAAACAAAAGAATTGCCACCACGTCGGGAAGTAATTTCCTGAACTGATTCATAATGAACAGATAGTTTATTAGTTAATTCATGTTTTCAGCCGACAAAGATAACACAATACTCCCTGAAAAGTCGTAAATTTGCGGAGTAAATTGATTAATAAGCATGAAAATAGGAATCATTACGGCCATGTCTTCCGAACAGAAACAACTGGCCAACCAACTCGAGAACCCGACGGAACGTAAGGAAGGTCCTTTCACCTATACGGAAGGAACCATCAAAAACAATACCATCATCCTGATGCAGTGCGGCATCGGAAAAGTGAATGCAGCAGCCGGAGCAGTGGAAATGATCCGCAACTTTGCTCCCGACTGTATCATCAGCACCGGTGTGGCAGGAGGCATTGACAGCTGCCTCAACGTGATGGATGTAGTAGTAAGCAGCCGGATCGTGTACCACGACGTGTGGTGCGGCGAAGGCAATGCCTACGGACAGATCCAGGGACTTCCGCTCTACTTTACCGGCAACGAGACTCTCTTCCAGTGTGCAATCAGCCTGGATACGGAAACAGCTATCCACGGAGGACTGATCTGTAGCGGTGACAAGTTCATCACTGACCGCCAGGAACTGGAAACCATCAAGGCGAATTTCCCGGAAGGACTGGCTGTTGATATGGAGTCTGCTTCCATCGCCCAGGTATGCCATCTGTACGAAGTTCCCTTCATCAGCTTCCGCATCATCAGTGATACACCGGGAGCAGAAAAGCATCTGGAACAATACAAGAACTTTTGGGGAGAGATGGCTGACCGCTCGTTCCATGTTACGGAAGCTTTCCTCAAGGCTCTGCCAAACAAACTTTAATTCAAGAATCTTCCATTTTATTTCATTCCTGACCATATGAAAAAGATACCAAGCTTTACCATTGACCATATCCACCTGCTGCGGGGCATTTACGTGTCACGCCAGGATCAGGTAGGAACAGAGACAGTCACTACTTTCGATATCCGCATGAAAGAGCCCAACCGCGAACCGGCCCTGAGCCCATCGGCCATTCATACCATGGAGCATCTGGCTGCCACTTTCCTGCGCAATCATCCCGTATGGGCCGACAAGATCATCTACTGGGGACCGATGGGATGCCTTACCGGAAATTATCTGGTGGTAAAAGGAGATCTGACTTCACGCGACATTCTGCCGCTGATGAAAGAAACTTTCAGTTTCATTGCCGGATACGAAGGCGAAGTTCCCGGAGCCACTCCACGCGACTGCGGAAATTATCTGCTGATGAATCTGCCTATGGCACGCTGGGAAGCCGCCAAATATCTGCATGAAGTTCTGGAGCAGGCCAGCGAAGAAAACCTGACCTATCCTGCTGCGGAAGCTTAAGTTCAGTCGAGGGAGTGTCATAACATTCAAATGGGAATTATGACACTCCCTCGAATCATTATGCACAAAGAAAAAAAATTTTTGCACATTCAAAAACTATTTATACCTTTGACTAAAGATCATTTAAATCAAGTTTATAACTATTAGAAAAACATGAAAACACATCCGGGAAGCAGCTCTTACTCAGAAAAGGGAGGGGAGAAATTTTTCTTTTATTTACCCATGAGAAGAATCTTCTTTTTTATCTTTCTTAGTCTTTACACAGCAACAATCTTTGCAGAAAAATCAGACAGCATCAAAATATGGGGACATGTCTGTGATGCCTTCACCATGCATGGTCTCATAGATGGCGTCCAGGTGGAATTGCTGGACAAAGACAGTGTACTTCTGCAAAGGCAGCAATGGAGCCCGGAAGACCGCACGGAATCATCCTTCACAATGGACGTATTAAGAGGGGGGACATATATCATCCGGGTCAGTCATCCTGAGTATTCTTCACTGACTAAAAAGTTTACCGTCCGCAGCAGCAAACGGGAAAAACGGTATTCCATAGGGCCTCTGAAACTACGCCGGCTTCCGATGAATTCACAAGCGCTGGACGAAGTGGTTATCAAAGCTACAAAAATCAAGTTCTTTACGCGGGGAGATACCGTTATTTATAACGCCAATGCATTCAATCTGGCAGAAGGCTCCATGCTGGATGCCATGATATCACAGCTGCCCGGAGCCAGACTGGAACGCAACGGACAACTTTTCGTCAATGGGAAGAAGGTGGAAAGCCTGTTGCTCAACGGAAAGGATTTCTTCAAGGGAGACCATTCCGTCCTGCTGGATAATCTGCCCGCTTATACCATAGAAGACATAAAAGTGTACAACCGGCTAAGTGAACTGAGCCAGAGACTGGGACAAAAAGTGGACGACGGAGATCTGGTAATGGATATCAACCTGAAGAAACAGTATCAGGTAGGATGGCTGGGTAATGTAGAAGCAGGAGGCGGAACACACGACCGCTGGCTGGGACGCGTATTTCTCACACGTTTCACCCCGCAGTCGCGCGTTTCACTTTATGCTACAGCCAACAACACCCACGAAAACCGTAAACCCGGACAGGACGGGGAATGGCTGCCCAGTGATATCGGAAACGGCACAAGCACTACCGAAAAAGGAGGAATAGACTATACGATAAGTGATAAATACGGACTTTTCGACCTGGAAGGACAACTGAACGCCCAGCATACGGACAACGACAATATAAGCAATCAGGCTACAGAGCATTTCCAGCAAGGGAAAACTACCTTCGGGAGAAACTGGAGTAAAGGGAACTCTCAGACCACAGAACTCTATACCAGACACAGAATGTATTTCAGACTTGGTCCGGAACGAAGCCGGAACAGCATAAACCTTACTGTAACCCCGGAACTGAATTTCTACCGGGCTAACGGAAACAACCGTTACCTGCAAGCTGAATTCAGGCAGGATCCGACAGTCATCGGAAGTGCCGGCTTCCTGCAGGAACAATTACAAAGTCCTGCCATCCAGCATACACTGCTTGACAGCCTGCTGATCAACCGGGTACGCTCGGAACAGCTCAGCCATGCAACTAAAATCAACGGAGGAGCCGTTGCCAACCTCAGCCTGTCCGTTCCGTTTACCGGCGGCATACTGGGAATCTCTGCCGGTTTCGATGCAGAACACCTCACGGACGAACGGCATGATCTTTACCGTCTGGACTACTCTTCCAGCGAATCAGCCGCAGCAGACAACCGACGCCGTTATTTCAACTTGCCCTCGGATAAAAAACATGCAATGGCATCCATCGAATACTCCCATGGTTTCGATGAGAAATGGGAATGGATGATTATGCCACACCTGGATTATAATTTCACACAAACCGAACAGGAGAATTCACTCTACCGGCTGGATCTGCTGGAAGACATGGCATCGGCACCGTTAGGTTCGCTCCCATCCACCCGGGAAGCCCTGCTTTCCACACTGGACATCTCCAACAGCTATCTCACGGACAACCGGCTGCACGATGTTACATTGTCGCTGAGAGGACGATATGATCATGTGGAAGTCCGCAAGGGAAGACGGTATTCACGCCTGCGGTTTATATGGGACCCACGTATTACCATGCAGTCGGAAGAATGGATTTTTACAGGCGAGGAACAGAGTCAGAGTAGCCGGACAGTATGGTTGCCGGGAATGCGTCTGGAATTGCTCAGGAATACGCCGGGTATGAAACATCAGCTGGAACTGATTGCTGATTATAGCCAGAAAATGCCTTCCATGTTCCAGCTGATGGGTCTCCGGTTTGATTCGGATCCGTTGAACGTAGAACAGGGGAATCCGAATTTACGCCGGACCGGTATCTATACACTGCTCTTCAAGCATTCTTCACGGCCGAAAAATATCGGAATGATAAGTACCCATGTTACTGTCAATATATATCAGAATGCACTTGCCACCGGACAATTCTATAATCCGGAAAACGGAGTACGCACATACTGTCCTCAAAATGTAAACGGGAACTGGAGCACCAACGGATCTGTCTGGTATGTCACTCCCCTTGGAAAGCAAAAACGTTTCAATCTGGAAATGCAGCTGGAAAATCAATATGTGCACAACGTGGATCTCACGTCAAACAATGAAGATGCTTTGATACGCAGTTACGTAAAGACCAATTATCTCAAACTTCCGCTAAGCCTGGAATACAGCCACGACAAATTGCGCGTGGGGGTCAAGGCATCTGCGGCATGGAACCATGCGGCCAGTGAACGGGAGGGATTCCAGAATGTAGATGCTGCAGACATCACATACGGACTGTTCGGACACTGGAATATGCCCTGGGGATTCACCCTCGCCACTGATCTGAACTATTATACCCGATACGGATATTCCAACGAACAGATGAACAGCCGGGACTGGGTATGGAATGCACAGCTTTCAAAGAGTTTCCTGAAAGGTAAGCTGATCCTGACTGCCGTAGGATTTGACCTGTTGGGGCAGCTTTCCAACATTACCTACAGCCTCAACGCTCAGGGAAGCATGGAAACATGGAAGAATGTTATTCCCCGGTACGGAATGCTCCGCATTGCATACCGGTTCAGTAAGAAACCGGAAAAGAAATAAATTATTCAGGGACATTCAGCCAATCTGTCCGTCAGATATTCACTGAATGTCCCTGTCTGATCATATTACTTGTTGCCTTTATAAAACTTCGTCATTTCCTCAATATTCATGGCATTCTGCCTGAAGCGGGGATCTCCCTGTGCACTCTCGAGGGTATATGGCAAGGTCGTAGCTGAATCGGGCCAGGCAAAACCATACCAGCCTCGCTTGATTCCATCATTCTGATCCAGAAGTGACTTGGCATCATGGCTGGCCCATCCGGAAATACACTGAATTAACTGTGTATGTGGTCCAATGGCATCTTGTATGATTTTAAGATATTTCGCATCCGAATTTTCACTCATCAGCCAGTCTGCCTGCTTGAAAATTCTGCTGCCTGGACGAATCTGAGGATGAGTCAGATCATGGCAGGTAAGCCATACGATACAATCCGGATTCGCTCTCTTGGCCGACTGGTAAATTGTATCCCAGCATCGTTCTGTCGACTTGCGCTTATACTCCAGCACCTGTTCGTCCGTGATATGTTCCTTTCCCGGGAACGGTTCACCAAACAATTCTTCATAGATCTGGCGCTCGCAGGGCATCCATTTCATTGCTTCAGCAGAATCCCGCGGTGCTGTGAATAAAGCATCAATCATAAAACCATCTATCCCTGTTTTGCTGACAGCTTCATAAATGACATTGCCCAAGTATGTCAGATACTCAGATGTATATACAATATGAAACATTGTCTGATTATCATAAACTTCATCAGGATGCTCCTTCATCCAACGGACATTGGTGCCCGGTGAAAAATACCCCATCACTTTCATTCCTTCACGATGTCCCATATCCACCAGATCCTTCAAGAAGTTCGACCGCAGCCCCGGAACCTTAGGGACAATGTCACTGTCATACCATGCATAGCCATTATGACTGACACAAAAACTCTGAATCGTATTCACACCATGAGCCTTGTACCATTCAAAATGTTCCTTAGGATCTGCCTGAGAATAGTCCTCAGGTAATGAAAGCCCTGCATAGCCTTTACCGCTCCAGTTAAAATCGATACAAAAAGCCTGTATCGGTTCATCGGCTGTCTTTTGAGCATTCTGATGACTACAAGCCATGAGGAAGCATGCCACCCCAATAAATCCGAATCGTCTGATAATGTCCATATCCAATATCATAAATATCTTCAGATTAAAAATAACCTTTAAACTGGTCTACTACTCTTTCACATAGTACCTTACCCAGTCTATTTCCATATATACAGGCAATTGGGTAGAATCAATAGGACCAACCCAGCTTCCCCCTAACTGCGAGTCCATACGAAGGTGGAAAGGATCATAGGCAAAAGGGAACTGCCCATCTTTTCCGTTATTAACTTTAGGATAACAGATAGAACGTTTTCCATTGGTAAAATAAACCAGACTATCCGGATACATTTCTACCGCATAAATATTATAATCATCCTTATTAATCGGAGCTGTTGCATATTTAGGAGGATCATTGCGCTGCAAATTGATGGTATAATGCGTATGAGAAGTCTGATAAACAAAGTCATCATGATTCAAATGCTCCATAATGTCTATTTCTCCGCCATAAGGATAAGGTATGGGATCCGGACACATCCAAATAGCCGGCCAATACCCCTGGGCACTCTGCAATTTCGCTCTTATTTCTATTCTACCAAACTTAAATTCTTTTTTGTATCTGCTCCATATACCGCCTGTAAGATAAGTTGCAGTGTCTTCCGGATGCTCTGTATTACGCACCGCCATTAAGCGAATTGTCGTATCCGTAAACTGATACAGTTCTGGATATGATGCCATGTAAGTAGCCCAGCCTCCACCACGTGGAATCATTGACCAGATTGTCGTATCTAATTTCTGTTCATTGAAGTTCTCTTCCCAGACAAGTTTCCATTCTCCCTGTTCCTTCTTTTGCTGGCAAGCACTAAATAATAATAAGCCGATAAAGCCTGATAAAAATATATTCTTCATAATTCAAATGAATAAAAAATTACTTCTGATTCGCTATTTTAAATGGATAGTTCTGTTCATTCTCTCACGATGTCATTTTTCCCCTTATAAATCAACAAACTGAAAAATATTGCTATCAGTTTCCAAATACCATTAACTAAGAGAAAAAAGTTCTTCATCCTTTCAAAAAATTCTATAGAAATATTTTATAAGATTAATCATTCAGCATTCTCTCTAATACTATATTCCCTATAATCTTATCTGAAAAACGTCTTACTTTCACTCGTAATTTTGTCGGAAACTCATCCAAAGTCTGCTGTGAACGACATATTCTAATAAGATTATCCGTTCCACCCTCTATAATACCATCTGGAAAATTTCTACCATACATCTCTAATTTCCAATCTTTAAATTCTATACCCTCTTTTACTGAATCTGAATTAAGAGTTTTAAAAGAAATATTATAATAACCTATTTCATTTACATAAGGAGTTAAATCAAAAACCAGTTCCTTCCATTCTCCGGTCTCAAGAGTAGAATCATCAAAAGAAAAAAGAGAGAACTCCTTTTTATTCTTCTTATTCATAGAAAGAGGCATACCATCCACATGATAAACAGAGAATTTATCAATCATCGGAACCGAAAGACTGGACAATACACGCAAACGGATTTTCAATAATTCTATATCATCCCAATATGCTATTTTCTTATGTCCAACCGAAGTACCATGATAAAGAAGTTCCCATTTACCCTCAGGAGTATAACCTTCAACAATATACGATGTAATACGTTGACCTTTTTCCAATAACTCTTGAATTATGCAATGATTTACTAAAGTCGATTTCGGAAAAGAGATAACATGCTCACGACCGGTACCTGATAAAGTAGCCACAGGATTGGAAAAACGGCGATGAATCTCCCTGCCAAATTCCGCATAACGCTTTACATGACTGTCCGGTATTAACCCTGTCGTATCGGGAGAAGCATTCAGAAGAAGAACGGAACCTCTACCAACGGATTTATAATAAATATCCATCAGTTGATCTACCGAACAGATCAGACTATCCGTATCAGGAGCCCAAAACCATTTATGTCCGCCGTTATTCAATAAAGGTACATCACATTCCGCCGGCAAATACTTACCATCCTTTACATACCAGTTAGAAGAAGGAGCTATCCCATCTTCATTTCCAACCCAACATATAGTCGCATTCTTTCCTCCGAAAATTACAGCATCAGAAGCATACTTTTCCAAAATATCATCAACAGAAATTATACATCCACCATCAAACCAGACTTCTCTTACAGGACCATAGTTTGTCAACACTTCTGTCATCTGCTGACGGTAAATCTTGTTGTATGCTTCCTGCTTGGATGGATCTGAGGTTTTTCCACCACTGCCAATTCCTGCGCCCCACTGTGAGTCACCCGAATAAACATAAACGCCCAAATCAAGACCATACTTCTTACATGAGTTTGATAATTCCTTAAGAACATCACCCTTCCCCTCCTGCCATGGAATATTTTTTATGCTGTAATCTGTAGTATTCGTTTGCCACCAGCAGAAGCCTCCTGTATGCTTGGCGACAAATAAAATCAGTTTTGCTCCCCAGGACTTTGCAACCTCGCACCATTGATCAGTATTGAGTTTTTTAGGATTAATCTGCGAAATAGGGTATGAATGATTATCATATTCACGGCCTTGCCATGTACATGGATCCATACATAAGAACATAATTTGTTCATACTGCTGCCAACGTAACTGTTGTGGAGATGGAAGGGGAATATGTCCCTCTCCGTTTTCTCCATATGCATATATAAAAAACATGCTACATACCAATAGTAAAAACTTTTTCATGGTTGTATACACCTTATTATAGATTAATTAAACATATTCAGTTACAGAATTCTATTTACTGATTACCGAGAATTCACCAATATTAAACCGTTTCACATCATCTACAATCTGAATGGCCTTGAGAGTTATGAAACGGGCCTTGACGGGAGCAAAACGGACTTCCCGCAATGTAGGAGAATTCTTGATGTTTGAGAATTCACCTTCGGCTACCTTCTTTTGGGATGCCTCTGTTTCTCCCGCCCACACTTCATAACGGTGAATATATCCGGAGGTCCAACGGTTCTGTTCAGGCAGATAAATGATTCCCGTCAGGGTGTGTTTCTCTCCCATATCAATCGTAGCAGAGCCCGTAGTAAACCAGTCGGCCGTATGAGGATCACCATCAAAAAGATTACGGCTGTCAGTACCCAGCAGACGGAAACGACGCATAGGAAGATCAAATTTCTGAGTAGCAACCTCACTCTGTTTCTTAAAGTTCTTGTCATAGGCTATTGCCTTGATCTCACCCCGCTTGTTAAACACAAAAGGCTTCGTATATCTGTTCTTGCCCACTTGCGGAACCGAACCATTGGTAGTATAATAGATCTCACTCTCACGGTCATTGGCTGTAAGCACGATACGGTCGTCTGCATCGCGGCGGATAGCCGGTTCTACCATCAGATTGGGTGCAAGAAATGCTTCTACATTGGCAATACACAAAGGTCCCTTGGCCCGCTCAAAGTTTACACGGAGAGCACGGGTTTCGACCGTATTGAAACGAAGAATCCGCTTGTAACCGATGGTTGTTGTCTTCTCTGTAAGTGGCAGAGGAACAAATGTCCCGTCAGATGTCTGATATTCTACTTTGAAGGAAGCAACACGCTGTCCGAGTTCGATATACTCCTGCAGCAACAGACGATTCACTTTCTGAGGTGTATCAAACGTAAACGTAAGTACTCCGGCAGACACACCATCAGGCGTTGCCCAATAGGTATCGGAACGTCCGTCACTGACACGGGAAGCTTCAAACCCCTGCCCGCGCACCTGATCGGCCGTAACCTTGGCATGAACCAGTATATTATCCTTCAATTCACGCTGAATCGTCTTCCACCATTCAATGGTCCGAACTGAATCAATCGGATGAATACGCCCGTGACGGTCAGGGCAAAAACTCAGAAGGAGATTGGCATTGCGTCCCACACTCTGGTAATAGATATCCACCAGCTGGGCTACCGACTTCACCTTATTGTCTTCAGCAGCATGATAATACCATCCGGGACGAACGGATACATCAACCTCACCCGGCATCCACATTGAACCTGTTTCACAACCTGTGGTCGGAGATACACTTGCAGCGTTCGGATCATCAAGTCCCGGCATCATAGCCCAGTTGGTCTCATCAGCCCAGCCTTCCTCATTACCGATCCAGCGGATATCACCGCATGTTCCGCCGAATATCATTGCTTTCGGAGCAATACCTTTGATGGTTCTCACGGCATTGGGATAATTGTAGTATTCTTCAAGATTGGGAATCGTCCGGTTCTCACGGGCTCCTCCATAATATCCGTCTCCTCCATTGGCGCCATCAAACCAATATTCAAACGTATCAGGATAGCGCTCCATCAGTTCACGGATCTGTTTATGAAAATATTCCACATACTCTTTCTTTCCATACTGAGCGTGATGACGGTCCCAGGGAGAAAGATAAAGTGCAAACTTCATGCCATGCTTCTGACAGGCTTTATGAATATCATCCAGCAAATCACCTTTGCCCTGGCGCCACGAGGTATTTTTTACACTGTAATCTGTGTATTTAGAAGGCCACAGACAGAATCCGTCATGATGTTTGGCAACAATAAGCAATCCCTTCATTCCGGATTTTTTACATACTTCCACCCATTGCTCTGCATCAATCTCTCCTCCAATGGGAGCAAAACGCTCAAGAGGTGTATCCCCATATCCCCACTCCAGATCATTAAAAGTACTCATTCCAAAGCAGATCATGGCATATTGTTCCAGGCGCTGCCATTCCATATGTTCAGGACTAGGCAACGGATAAACCGGAGCCGGAGCTGCGACCTGGGCACCAGCACGGCCAGCCATCAGTAAAAGTGCTGCAAGAAATAATTTTCTGGTTCTCATTTTTATTATCTTTTGTTGTTTCTTATCCGACCTTCTTACGCCTGTTTCCGTATCCCAGCCTGTAAGAGTCCGGTGTATTCATTCATAATATCTGCAAAAATAACCGCTTACAACATTTTGCCTTTGTAAAAAAATGAACTATTATTGTAAAATCTTATCCTTTATCACAAAAAGAAGCATATGATATACTTAAATCAGACATACGAACTGCTCGCCGGCGGATTTCATGCCGGAAACAGATCATGGAACAAACGGCATACAGAAATAGACAACTGTTTCAAGTTATACCAGCTCACAGAGGGGAATGTACACGTATGCAGCGATCAGGATGATTTTACACTGGAAAAAGGGAAAATGTATTTTATCAACGGAAGCAAACTGAGTAAACAGTATTGTAAAGAATCATTCTCCACTCACTGGATTCACTTTCTTCCCAAGGAGCTGATGATTTATCAAGGACTGCTGGATCTGCCAGCCGTTGTAGAAATCGAGACTAACGGCATCTCACTCATCGGCCTGGAACAGCATATCGATATGCTGCTGAACAGTACCAAAATCTCATCCTGGGAATATGTCTTGTCAATCATGCATGTACAGGCTCTGATACAGACCGTGATAACAAGGCTGACGAAGGACTGCGATATCACTGCCACATCTACCAAAATCTACAGACTGGAACCGGCCATGCGCTACATGCACGCAAACTACAAAGACACTATCCATTTAAAAGAACTGGCATGCATGTGCAATGTATCCCCCAATTATTTTCACAAAATATTCAAGCAGACATTTAAAGTCACCCCCACCAACTACATCATCCTGCTCAGGATGAATTCCGCACTGCAATTACTGAAAGACAACGGAGTTACCATAAAGGAGATTGCCTTTGAGCTGGGCTTTACCGACAACGCACACTTTTGCAAGACCTTCAAGAAATACTATGGCATTACTCCCGGAGAATATCAGAGAAATCAGAACAATATCTTATTATAATGATAACTGCATAAAAAATCCGGGCCGTCTCCAATATAATGGAAACGGCCCGGAATTTTGTTCGTTGCAGCAAGTAAAGAATTACTTACGCAGACCCAGTTCCTTAACGATAGAACGATATCTTTCGATATCACGTTCTTTCAGGTAGTTCAGCAACGCACGACGCTTACCTACCAATGTAGTCAGGGCTCTTTCAGTGCTATAATCTTTTCTGTTGAGCTTCATGTGCTCAGTCAGGTGAGAAATACGGTATGAAAACAATGCAATCTGAGCTTCAGGTGAGCCAGTATCAGTGTTAGACTTTCCGTACTTTCCAAAGATTTCTTGTTTTTTAGCTGCGTCTAAATACATAATTTTGACTTTTTAAAATGTATAAATTTGATTTGCGGTGCAAAGGTAAAGATAATCTTCCAAATAACAATGAGTTAAGCCCAAAAATATTAATAAAAAGAGAATAAGCTATTCCATTATCCACTACCTTTACATCTACAAATTGTTTTCAAAGCAAAAACATGCCCAATAATAAGTATATGTATACAGATATTTCTCTCCATAAAACAGAACTTTATCTTCTGAAAAAAGGCATCAAGATAGAAGATATTGCCAGCTTTACTTTCATGCAACCTTATAAAATCCGAGCCAGACGCTGTAAACCTTATTGGCACAATTTAGGTGGAACAGGCATTTTCATTTTCACCCTTCAATCCGGTTTTGTACGTGCCATCCAGCTTGCTCCTTTTCAAGCCCACAAGGCTACGGCCATTCTCCAACTATTAAAACAGCATGCTATTCCGTTCACTAACTATCAGCCCTTGCAGACGGTATCAGATGCACCGGTTTCTTCCCGCACTTACCACCGATACTCCAAGTACATGTCTTTTTCCGTACAGGGTATGGTATGGATCCTTATTTTGCTGTTATCCATGATATATGCTTTACCCAACATCCACACTCTTGTCACTTATTATATTACCATTTTCACAATTGGATTCACGGTTTTAAGCCTATTCTTTATGATATACATGACTTTCTTAGTCCAACATTACCTGATACTGGATTCCCATCACATGATATTGAAAGGACTATTCCACAGCCATGTTTTTGCATACGATGATATCCGGAAACTGAACTTCGATATCAGAGCAACGGCCAGACGCGACCCACCTTTAGACATAGAATTCATCGACAAAGATTTCACCTATCACGTTTTCGCCACCGACTGGATAGAAAAATGTTGCATCGACGAAATAGTAGAGATTTTAAAAAGCAAAGGAATTGACACAACCAACAGTATAAAGTTTCCATGGTAAGTAAACATACTCCATAAACTTTATTCGCCCAAAATCAAGATTTTCACTATAATTATTGAAGAAAAAATCGTAAATTTGCGACCAAATATATAGGTATAGTATGCAAGACATTAGAAACATTGCCATTATTGCCCACGTAGACCATGGAAAAACTACATTGGTGGACAAAATGATGCTGGCGGGACACTTATTCCGCAATGACCAAACCAATGGTGAATTGGTGCTGGATAACAACGATCTGGAACGTGAAAGAGGGATTACAATCCTTTCTAAAAACGTATCCATCAATTACAAGGGTACAAAAATTAATATCATCGATACTCCGGGACACGCCGACTTCGGAGGTGAAGTAGAACGTGTATTGAATATGGCAGACGGATGTATTCTGTTGGTAGATGCATTCGAAGGTCCTATGCCACAGACCCGTTTTGTGCTGCAAAAAGCATTACAAATTGGCTTGAAACCAATTGTGGTTGTAAACAAGGTAGATAAACCGAACTGCCGTCCGGAAGAAGTATACGAAATGGTATTCGATCTGATGTTCAGTTTGAACGCTACAGAAGACCAGCTCGACTTCCCGGTAGTATACGGTTCTGCAAAGAATAACTGGATGGGCGAAGACTGGAAGACTCCAACCGGTACCATTACCCCTCTGCTGGATGCTATCATCAAATATATTCCTGCTCCAAAACAGTTGGAAGGTACTCCACAAATGTTGATTACATCATTGGATTACTCTTCGTATACCGGACGTATTGCCGTAGGACGTGTACACAGAGGAACCTTGAAAGAAGGTATGAACATTACATTGGCAAAACGTGATGGTTCGATGGTAAAATCGAAAATCAAGGAAGTACATACTTTCGAAGGATTAGGACGCAAGAAAGTAGAATCGGTTTCTTCGGGTGATATTTGTGCTATCGTAGGTGTGGAAGGATTTGAAATCGGTGATACAATCTGTGATTTCGAAAATCCGGAAGCATTGCCACCAATTGCCATCGACGAACCGACCATGAGCATGCTCTTTACAATCAACGACTCTCCGTTCTTTGGTAAGGAAGGTAAGTTTGTAACTTCACGCCATATTCATGACCGTCTGATGAAAGAATTGGACAAAAACCTGGCTTTGCGTGTACGCAAAACAGAAAACGAAGACGGAAAATGGATTGTATCGGGACGTGGTGTGCTTCACCTGTCTGTATTGATTGAAACCATGCGCCGTGAAGGATACGAACTTCAGGTAGGTCAGCCACAGGTTATCTTCAAGGAAATAGACGGTGTAAAATGCGAACCGATTGAAGAGCTGACTATCAGCGTACCCGAAGAGTTCGCCAGCAAGATGATTGATATGGTAACTCGCCGTAAAGGTGAAATGGTATCAATGGAAACTCAGGGCGACCGTGTCAACATTGAATTCGACATGCCTTCACGTGGTATCATCGGTCTGCGTACTAACGTCCTGACTGCTTCACAAGGAGAAGCTATCATGGCACACCGCTTCAAAGAATATCAGCCGTTCAAGGGAGATATTCCTCGCCGTACAAACGGTTCAATGATTGCAATGGAAAGCGGAACAGCCTTTGCGTATGCTATTGATAAGTTGCAGGATCGTGGTAAGTTCTTTATCTATCCGCAAGACGAAGTATATGCCGGTCAGGTAGTAGGTGAACACGTTCACGAAAACGACTTGGTAATCAACGTAACCAAATCGAAGAAACTTACCAACATGCGTGCTTCAGGTTCGGATGATAAAGCTCGTATTATTCCACCGGTTATTTTCTCTTTGGAAGAAGCACTGGAATATATCAAGGAAGATGAATACGTAGAAGTAACTCCGAAAAGCATGCGTATGCGTAAAGTAATCTTGGATGAAATAGAACGTAAACGTGCTAATAAAAATGCCTAAATAAACAGAAGTAAAAGCTCAATAAAAATCCCTCAGACATTACTTTAAGTTCTATAATAAATAAAGTAATATCTGAGGGATTTTTGTTTTCATATTATTCCCACCAGATAAAGTTTTCTTCTTTTTCGTATCATTTTTATAGGTTTTCTATACATCTATTTCTTTCTCATGAAAAAATGAGATGCAGTATTTTCCCACTCCTCTCATTTTAATAATAGGAAAAATTACTAAACTAAACATTATCCAATGGAGCTAAATGTAAAAAGACTTTCTACCTTATTCTTTTGCAGCATCTTTTTAATTACAACAGCCTGTAAAGACGATCTTCCAAAAGAACAATCAACTATTTACTCAGAAAAGGATATTCAATTTGAAAACCAGTTAAAAACTTATCTATCCACATCCTATCCTTGCAAAATATCCAACATAGAAATTACAGATAAATTTGTAATCATCAAAGGTCATACATCCTCTGATTCTACTCCTATCTACTTAGGTGAAGTTTGTCCATATGAAGATGTTGTTGCTGTGGAGCGATTCAAATTTTCCGTACCTATCAACGAAAGTAACTTTACCGTAAAGGTCGATCGTTTTTATGAAAAAGACGGTATTAAACACGACCGGATATTATCCAAATGGGCATTATTTGCCAAAGGAGAAACTAAAGACGAAATTGTTTCGGCCGCACATTACCCAGATAAGATTTATGCAGCACAAACACTTGAACTTTTAAAAGTACGTAATAAAAAAGGGATTGGAGGACTTTTCTACAATCAGTTTGTATCTGATATAGATAAATTAGACATCAGCAGTGCCACCGTCAATGTAGTGGTAAGTCATTTCTTTCATTTACAGCAAATGGGAGGAGATACACCTTATGAATATTCAGGTAAAACTTATTATGTAAATGAATCTTATTTAAGAGAAACACTTGATAAGATCTTGACTCTGACAGCAGAAAAAAAGATATCGGTTGCAGCTATTATCTTATTCGAACGGGCTGAGAACTGCTCCGACCCTAGTTTTGGAAAGCTAATGCAACATCCTGACAATAACGGAGGTATATATACGATGCCCAACATGACTACACCGGAAGCTATAAATACCTATGCAGCCATCATCAATTATCTTGCTTCTCGCTATTGTAGAACAGACAATAAATATGGACGTATTACACACTGGATTTTACATAATGAAGTAGATGCCTCCGTACAATGGACCAATATGGGTAATAAGCCGGTAGTCGTATTTACCGATGCTTATATGAAATCACTCCGCTTGTGTTATAATATCACCCGTCAATACGATATGCACAGCGAGGTACTTGCTTCATTCACACATTCATGGGCATCCCCCTGTCAACCCAACTGGAACAGCGCCCAAGACATTATCGAATTGCTGACACAATACAGCCAGGTAGAAGGTGATTTTCTGTGGGGATTGGCTTATCACAGCTATCCGTACGATTTACTGAACCCACGCTCTTGGGAAGACCCGTTAGCCACTCTTTCCATGAACACACAGTTTCTTACTTTTAAAAACTTAGAAGTATTAAACCGATGGGCACTGACAAAAGAAAATATGTATTTAGGAACAAAGAAGCGTTCGATATGGCTGTCGGAGGCAGGAATTAATTCACGTAGCTACTCGGATGAGGATCTTCAAGAACAAGCAGCCGGATTTGCCTATGCATGGAAAAAATTGAACGGATTGGAAGGAATAGACGGACTTCAATGGCACAACTGGCTCGACAACGAAGGCGACGGAGAGGGTGCCATGCTCGGACTGCGTAAATATCCTGATAAAAACAATGGGGAAACTAAACCCGTATGGGAATTGTACAGACAAGCAGGAACAGAAAAAGAAGATGAAGCATTTGCTCCTTTGCTAAACGTGATAGGTATCCCAAATTGGAATATTATTGAACCTTTTTGAATATTAACCCTTTATACACAAAACTTATGACTAGAACAAAGAGATGTAAACTATGGAGTATGGCAAATATATTATTATTGCTTCTATTACTTCCTTCCTGTAAGGACCATGAAAATTTTCCGGATGTACCTTCTATTGAAGAGCCACAAGTACCACCGGTAACGCTTAGTATCAACACCCAACAGGATAGTCAGTTGAATTTATCAGTATCCGAAGACAGTATTTATACAATTACCGGCAAGACTGGAAATACAGACCCTTATTTTTTTATCAATAAACTCGAATCTGATGCACCGGAAGAGTGTTGTGTACTGGAGTTTACCTATACGCTAACCGAAGACATCGATAATTTTGAAATATTTTTTATTGATAAAACAGGCAATATAGAACCAGCCCGTTCATCCAGCTTCGGAATCATTAAATCCTCTGACGAGTGGGCCACATATGCTCTCCGGCTAAAAAAGAAACGTAAAGAATTCAACTGGGGATTCATTGACGAAAAACTGCGCCTTGACATCGGAAGTACAGACCGTACAAAAATGCAGATTAAAGATATGAAACTCCGCGCAATGAACGAAGAAGAGAAAAAAGCGGAAGAAGAAGAGGATAATGCTGAGAACGAAAAATCGAAATATGAACAGGCTATCAAAGATTATCTGACCAAAGATTATCCTTGTCGTATTACTAATATCAATGTATCTTCCGACCAAATCACAATTACAGGAAACTGCACAGGAGAAGGAACATTTTTCCTCGCTGAAATTCCAACGTTTGTAGACTTATTCAAAACAGACAAAATTGATGAAGCTTATAAAATACCATTAACTCAAACCTCCTTTACACAAACGGTAGACCGCCGACGCATCATAAACGGATTTACTTATGATGGTCTTTTGTCGCGTTGGGCTATCTTTAAAGAAGGAACAGAAAAAGATGAATTGGTATCGCATGCCCATTACGCAGATAAAATTGCTCCTATCAGAAGTATAGAAGCACTTAACCCCACAGGAAAAAAAGGACTGGGAGGTATCATCAATTCTCCTTATCTGGAGTCGGATATACGGGATTTAGGAATAACAAGTGCTACAATCAATGTATGTCCGGTACTTTTTATGCATTCCACCAGGCAAGCAGATGATATAGAACATCAATACAATGGAAAGACGTATTATTTCAGCAAAAGTTTTTTAGAGAGCAACCTTGATGCTCCTTTGAAAATTGCAGCAAAATATAACGTTGCAGTAGCTGGTATTTTGTTATTCCATCCTGCAGCTACAGCGGGAGTAGACCCTATCATTGCCTCTATTTTACAGCATCCTGATTATAGTGCCAAAGGTACCTATACAATGCCTAATATGACTAATATAGAATCGACTGACTATTATGCTGCCATATTAGACTTTCTTGCACAACGATATAGTACTAAAGAAATGCGTATCACACACTGGATTATGCATAATGAAATAGACGGAGCGATTAATTGGGTAAATATGGGAGAACCGGAAGTGGCTACATTCATGGAAACTTATCAACGTTCTATCCGCATGTGCTATAATATCATGCACCAATACGACCAAAATGCACGTGTATATATTCCTTTCACCCACGGTTGGACAAAAGCTGCCGGAGGAGGATGGTATCAAGTTACAGATATGCTGGATATGCTTAATTTATATAGCCAAGCTGAAGGAGATTTCTTCTGGGCACCAGCATGTCACAGTTATCCGGAACAATTAGGAAACCCTGAGGTGTGGAATGATAAAAATGCTACATTCAGTATGAAGACTCAGTTTGTTAGCTTGAAAAACCTGGAGGTACTAAACAAATGGGTATTGACAGAAAGCAACAAATATCAAGGAGTTCATAACCGTTCTATATGGTTGTCTGAAACAGGAACCGGAACTCCCGTTACCCCCAGCGAAGAAGATAATATCAAGCAAGCAGCTGGATTCGCATATGGATGGAAAAAAATCAAAGTTCTTGAAGGTATAGAAGGTATTCAATGGCATAACTGGTTTGATAATCCGGCTGAAGCTGTATTATTAGGACTTCGCTTCCAGGAAGGAACAGGGAAACCTGAAGCCGGACAGCCTAAACTTGTATGGCATACGTATCAAAAAGCCGGCACTGCTGAAGAAGAAGAATATTTTAAACAGTATCTTCCGGTTATTGGTATTCCTGACTGGAATATAATCCAACCTGTCAGCGACTAAATTTATAACAATAAGCTCCGAAATAAATATATATTCCGGAGCTTATTATTCTTTAAACAGGGACTATTCTCTATAGACTAAATTATTCGTATTCATCCGTTGCATATATTGCTGAATAATAGATTTCAGCTGCTTTTCCATAGATTGAAGTATTTCCTGTGGCATACTATTCTTTACATCCTCTTTCAGTAGAGAATCGGTACGGTACAAATATGCCTTTGTAACCTGTTCACCATCGAACTGAATCAAATAATCTCCCTTTATAAACTGATAGATATTGGTTCCCAACAAATTGTTTACAGCAAATTTATCCTCGGCAGGGGTACGGATTGCATCCTGACCAAAGCATACATACGGTCTGTCGTATCCCAGTATTCCCAGTACAGTAGGCATAATGTCTATTTGCTCTACAATCTTGTCTTCCATACCACAAAGCTCAGGCATTCCAGGTGCATAAAACAAAATAGGTACACTATACAAGCCCAAATCAGTCAGATACTCAGGATAAGTACCAAAACTTGTATGGTCTGCCGTAATCACGAACAACGTATTTTTAAACCAAGATTGGCGAGAAGCTTTTTCAAAGAAAAGCCGTAAAGCATTATCTGTATACCCAATACAACGTTGAAGCGGGGTTGGCCCATCTGGAAACTTACCTTCATAACGTGCCGGTACGGCAAACGGATGATGCGAGCTTGCCGTAAAAACAGAAGTTACAAAAGGCTCTTTGAATTCGGTCATTTTATCACAATAATATTGTAAGAATTCTTCATCCCAAATAGCCCATGTTCCATCAAAATCCTTATCGCCATGATAACGTGGGTCTTCATTATATTCTGTACGGCCGAAATAATCCTGAAAACCGGTAGAACGCGCAAATGCCTGGAACCCCATCGAACCATTCATGGCACCATGGAAGAATGCAGAATAATATCCTTTATGTTTGGTCAGCTCGCCTGCAACTCCCGAGACATCATTCAATGAGGCAGGAGTAAGGAAAAAAGGCTCTACAAAGCTGGGAATGGACGACAGAACCGAAGGCATACCTTCAATGCTCTTACGACCATTGGCGTATGTATGGGTAAAAGTCAGACTCTTGGTCAGCAGCGAATCAATAAAAGGTGTATATCCTTTATATTTTCCGCCTTCAAGTCCGGGATTCAAGCTACCGACAAATTCTTTGGTAAAGCTTTCCCAAATAATTACCACGACATTCATCGGCTTGAACTGTACCGAATCCCCTGGCACATGTACAGGCGAATACAAAGCTGTTGCTTCTTGTTCGGGAAGATAGTCGGGGATTACAAATGCTCTCTTCCCCAATGTACGGAACACTGAAAACGGTGTATTCAGTACGATACCGGCATCCAGCGGACGGTTTACATACTGATTGGCATTACTGATGGTAATCGGACGGGTAGCTGTAGTCATTCCACCCCTCATTCCAAATACTGTAAAAGGTATAGCTACCAGCAATGCTACGAATTGTACAACATAATATTGCCATTTGCTATATACAGGAATGTTCTGAGGAGCATGATACAACTTATATAAACCATAACAAAGGAAAACTGCTAACAACACCAAATACCAGTGTGAAAGAAATTCATCAACAAAAATGGAGGCCAAATTACTACCACCTTCATTACCAAATTCTTGAAATACACTCATCGTAGTGCGCCGGCCGGAGAAACGGAAATATACACAGTCTATGAGATTTATAGATAGAAAAAGAGTATTGACAATTACATATACCCCGCGTATAATACGATAAAATGCTTTTGTTTCCTTCCAATGCAAAGGCAACAGAAAAAGAAAAATAAACAAGGCATTGGTATATAAAATAGCCGAAGTATCGAATATTAAACCGGCACCAAACAGGTTCAAAGCATAACTCCAATCCAAATGCTCTCCGAACAAGCGAAAATTCTCAAGCAAAAAAGCAAGACGGCATAAAGAATAACATATATACACCAAAAACAGGTTCCAAACTAAGGAAGAAACATTGGAAAACAGAATCTTTTTCATGATTGATATTTTGTTGTGAGTGGCAAAGTTAGCTATAATTTTCCAAAAGAAGCTAAGCTCTTATTTTAAATTAGCTATCTTTGCACCATACCCCAATCAATTATAAGATGAAAAAGAAAACGCTCATTAAGCTAAGCATTACATTTATTATTTTATTAGGACTTGGATTTTGGATAAATTCGCGCTGGAGTGCTTGGTTCCATAATGAAAAAGAGGCACCTTATTCTCCCCTTAGCCAACCGGGAAGAGTATTACTCACATTCGGTGACAGTAACGAACTTTCACGCAACATCAGTTGGCAATACGACTCAATCGTTGTGCCTTCACACGTTGATTTGGTTGATACACTCAGTAAAGATACCATTCGTATTCCGGCACAAGGGGAAATATTCCGTTCTCGAAGTGGACAAGCTGCCTATTATGTGGCAAGGCTTCGCTCTTTACAGCCGGATCGCTATTATACTTATCGGGGTTGTAATGAGGATAATGTATCTCCGTGGTATCATTTCCGTACATACAATCATTCTACCCGTAACGACTATTCTTTCCTTTACGTAGGAGACGTACAAGACAGTATTAACGGAAAAGCTAATACGTTTTTCAAAGAAGCTCTCCAACAGCACTCAGACACTGAATTCCTTGTATTTGGAGGAGATTTAACTGAACGCCCTACCGAACAGCGCTGGGAAGAAACATATCGTGGACTAGACTCTATCGGACAATGTTACCCAGTCCTTACCGTCACAGGAAATCATGATTACCTGAAATACGTCATTCGTAAACTGGAGCGCCGCTTCTCCCTGATTTTCTCTTATTTTCTTGATTCTATGGTAGGAGAAAATCAGGTTTATACATTAAAATACAATGATATGCAATTATTCTGTCTCGACAGTAACCGTGAATTTTTCTATCTATGGACACAAAAACAATGGCTAGAAAAGGAGTTGAAAAAAAGTACGGCACGCTGGAAAATCGTTGTTTTGCATCATCCGTTATACTCTATCAAAGGAGAAATGAACAATCTCCCTCAACGACTAATATTTAACTCTTTGGTAGAACAATATGGAGTAGATCTGGTTCTACAGGGACATGAACACGCTTATGCCCGTATGACAAATCATGCAGACAATGGGAATGCAACCCCTCCTGTCTATACTGTGAGTCATTGTTCTCCCAAAAACTATTATATTCAATTTGACAAACGCTTTGACAAATATGGTACAGGTAGCCGTTATTATCAACAAATACGTATACATGGAGATACTTTAACCATGAATGCATACGATGCAACAGATAACAGCTTATATGACTCTGTAGATATTATTAAGCCGGATAAAGGAAATATTAAAATCAACGATAGAGGACAAAAGATTCCAGAAAAACTGATATTCCAATCTAATGGAAGCAAGAAGGAGGAAGCTTTCCGTATACGTATCGAAGAATATAAAAGCAGAAAAGGAATTAAACCAATCAGTTTCTAATTTACTGATTCAAATTTATTGTTTCACAAAATGACTGGTCCTAAATAACCGTTACAGCTATTTAGGACCAGTCATTTTTAGGATGAAAACCTATTTCCCTAACAAATAAAATCGTAGGGCATTACAGAAATGTTTAAATTTACGTTCTAACTTTCTTCCAAATTTATGTTTTCTCCAACTACCATACACTCGATGTTCTCCAAAAGCTTCAGGACTATGATTAAAATGACTTCGAGGTGAAAGCCAATAAGTGGGATAAATATGAATTCCATCTAAGTGTTGCTCTTCTTCTTTACATACATATCCTCTTTTCTCTGCAAAGCTACGCATAATATACGGTGATACAGTCTGATCAAAATTTCCATCAGGAAGTATAAAATTATGTGTTTGGTAATATTGAAAAACCTCCTTACAGAAATCATTTCCTTTCGAACCAATAAAAAATGCAGCTTGAATTCCATAATCTATTTCTCCTTCTTCCCATCGCTCATTAAAAGTAGCACATCCAGTTTCCGGAATAAAACGATCGAAACGCTTACGTAAATAAATATCACTGTCCATATAGACTCCTCCTTCCGAATATACCGCATAAAAACGTACTACATCAGCAGCAAAAGCCCATTTTCTGACCGACAAAGCTTGATCTATATATTTACAGCCAATAGCTTTAGCATCTTCGTAAGTCCATATACGTATTTTATAATCAGGAAGTACACGCTTCCAACTAGCAAGACAGATTTTAATCTCCAAAGGATAAGGGTCATTGCTAAACCAACATAAATGAATAATTTTCGGAGGCATTTTTTAAAAATTTTGAGTGTTCCATGACATTTTCAACCATTCTTCCTTTGTTCGTTTCCAACGGTTATGACTCCATAACCAATAGGCAGGATTTTCTTTTATTTGTTGTTCAAGATATTCGGAATACATATCAGTCAAACGGTGCTGAGGCAACTCTTCAGGATGTAATGTCAACAATTCAAAGGTAGCATGATAATATCCTCTCTTTACCGGTACCACTTTCAAATAATAAACCGCTGCATCCAATTTGCGTCCGATACGTTCCGTACCTTGAAAAAAAGCAGTATCACGATGCAAGAAGGTAGTCCAATGATCCATTCCCTCCCATCCTGGAGCCTGATCGGAGATGAAACCAATCATAATCTTCTTTTCTCCTTTACTAAGTGTAATTAACCGACGTAAAGTCTCTTTCATTGGAATTGACTCTCCTCCAAATTTTCCTCTTAAACGAAGAAATAATTTATCGAACGCCTTATTATACAAAGGATGATAAATCTGTCCACAATGTATTTCTGGTAACCAATATTGCAAAGAGGCTACATATTCCCAATTACAATAATGTCCCAAATAAATAAAACAGCACTTCTTGTTTTCTTTTTCCAAAGTCTGCTTTACTTCATCCAATCCACTAAACGTCATTCGCTTCATCATTTGCTTTTTCGACATAGAGAACAGTTTAATGGTTTCTAATATGTAATCGCAGAAAAAATGATAAAATCGCTTTTCAATTTGTAAAATTTCTTTTTCACTTTTTTCTGGGAAAGAATCCGCTATATTCCGATGTACAATATCCCGTCGATATTTTACCCCATAATAAAGAGGAAAAAACAATAGATCTGAAAAAACATATAAGACTTTTAATGGCAATAAAGACAACAAATACCAAAAAGTAAAAATTATATAGTATACTACTGTCTCTTATACACATCTGACGCTGCCGACGACTAGTCGAGTGTAGATC
>ERZ1027150.564-NODE-564-length-31759-cov-13.337970_pt1 | contig 31759 bp, 29 predicted proteins | sample MGYA00519276_ERZ1027150 | MGnify/ENA primary metagenome ERZ1027150 (study PRJEB26926, sample SAMN06164860) | human gut metagenome | biome: ENVO:00009003; feature: ENVO:2100002; material: ENVO:00002003 | host: Homo sapiens | place: USA | collected 2012 ... | reverse complement strand
TTTAAAAAGTACAGCTCAGCAAGAATTCTTGCTGAGCTGTACTTTTTAAATATATAAAGGTATTAGAAACAGAGTATAAAACCCGTTTATTTCAGCAAACCTCTGTTCTTAAGCAATGCATTAATCTGCGGTTCGCGACCACGGAAGTTCTTATACATAGTCATTCCATCGTCGATACCACCCGGTGTCAGAATATATGTACGGAATTTATCTGCCACCTCTTTATTGAAAATATCACCTGTTTCCTTGAAAGCCTGGAATGCATCGGCGTCCAATACTTCAGCCCACATATAGCTATAATATCCGGCAGTATATCCTCCACCCATTGTATGGCTGAAGTTAGTCACACGATAACGCGGATAAATCTGTGACGGAATACCACGTTCTTTCAACTTTTCAGATTCAAACTCCATCACATTCAGATTGGCTGGAATCTCTTTCAATACATGCAAGTCCATATCAGTCAGCGAAGCAGCCAGATATTCTACAGTAGCAAAACCCTGACCGTATTTGGCACTTTCTTCAATTTTCTTCACCAGTTCCATCGGAATCACTTCACCGGTCTTATAATGTTTGGCATACACCTTCAATACTTCCGGTTCGAAAGCCCAGTGCTCGTTAATCTGTGAAGGCAATTCCACGAAATCACGTTCTACATTAGCAACTCCTTCATAATGTACATCGCACATAAAACTATGCAGCGCATGTCCAAATTCGTGGAACATAGTAGTCACATTATCAATATTCTGCAAAGCTGGTTTATCCTTGCTGGCTACAGTCATATTGCAGACGTTAACCACTACAGGAGCAACTCTTTCATTTCCATTATAAGTCTGTTCTCTGAAACCGGTACACCAAGCCCCAGCTCTCTTTCCGGCACGGGGATAATAATCGCTATAGAAAAGAGCAAGTACTTTACCATCCTTATCAATTACTTCCCACGATTGAGCAGATTTTTCATATACCGGGAACTGATCGGTACATTCTTTGAAAGTCAGTCCATACAGTTTATTGGCTACATAGAAAATACCTTTCAATACATTGTTTATTTCCAAATACTCCGATACCTGATCTTCGTCGATAGCATATTTTGTCTGTTTTGCTCTATCAAGATAATACATATAGTCCCATCCTTCTGGCTCAAAACTATATCCATCCTTCTTTATTTCAGCACGAATATCTTCCAGTTCTTCCTTTGCTTTCTCTACAGCAGGCGTCCACACCTGATTTAATAAATTATACACATTCTCAGGAGTCTTTGCCATACGGGTATCAAGAGCCAAAGATGCATAATCCTCGTAGCCCATCAGTTTTGCTTTCTGCAAACGCAAAGTAACCAGTTTTCGTGAAATTTCTTTATTATCGTAAGCATTGTTCTGATTACCTCTATTGTAATATGCCTCGTACACACGACGGCGCAAGTCTCTGTTTTCCGCATACTGAAGAACCGGATTACAGCTCGGACGTTGCATATTAAACATCCATTTTCCTTTTTGTCCGTTCTCTTCTGCCATCTTTGCAGCAGCAGCAATATTTGCTTCAGGAAGCCCTTTCAACTCTTCCAGTTTGTCCACCACAACAAAGGTATTGTTTGTTTCATGCAGCAGATTCTGCTCAAAAGTAAGTTCAAGCATAGACAATTCAGCGTTCAGCTTACGAAGTTCGGCTTTCTGTTCATCATTCAGTCCGGCTCCTCCACGAACAAAGCGCTTGTATATATTTTCCAGCAATTTAGTCTGTTCTTTATCCAACCCATATTTCTTCTGATTATCGTACACCTCTTTTACTTTTGCAAACAAAAGCGGATTCAGATAAATATCATCATAATGCGCAGAGAATAATGGAGAAAATTCTTTTTCCAATGCTCGAGTTTCCTCAGTAGAGTTACTGTTTGAAATAGGACCAAATGTACTCGCTACCTTAGCCAACAGTCTACCACTACGGTCGAGAGCTACGATTGTATTTTCAAAATCAGGCATTGCACGGTTTCGCACAATAGCATTGATTTCCTGTTTTTGTTCTTCCATTCCTTTTAAGAAAGCGTCCCGATAATTATCAATAGATATTTTTTCGAAAGGAGCAATTTCATAAGGAGTTCCATAGTTTTCTTGCAAGAAAGGATTTACATTTTGAGCCACACCAGTACTTCCCATAGCCAATGTAAAAGCTGTAACAAATAAAAACTTCTTCATATTTTATCAATTAAGGTATAATGAAAATATTATTATCATCAAGCAGAATACATCCCTCCCTGCTTTCATGATAAAAACTTCAATCGCTCAAAGGTACGAAAAAATATTTATCTTCCGATTTCCATACAGATTAACTTAAAAAAGATACATATTATCAGTCAGGCATTTCAATTAACATCTATTCCTTTTTATACAAAAAAAGGTTACATTCCAGCAGCCATATCCACTGAAATGCAACCATATATTTTCTTATAATTAATGCAACCTATTTACTTCCTACAGGCTTTTTAATACCATCACTCAAAGCACGTTCCTCCATACGGACTATTCTTTTATCCAAATCCGGATGAGTAGAAAACAACTGATTCAAAAAGTTCATATTTTGGGCTCCACTGTCCTCCTGCAATTTCTTCAATTTTTGGAAAGACAAAGCCATAGCCCATGGATTTTTCCCAGCTTTCTTTAAAAACTCATATCCATAATCGTCTGCATCACATTCCTGCTTCTGCGAATAACGTGCATTCACCAATGCTTCCGTCAAAGCCCCAATCTGAGAATCTGTCAGTTCTGCTACTTTACCTCCCTGAGAAGAAATACCATCCTTCAGCGCAGAAGTAAGCAAGGCTGTACGAAACCCTCTCTTCGAATCACGATGTGCCACATGACCTATTTCATGTCCGATTACACCAAGCAGTTCTTCATCTGTCATTATATCCATCAAAGCAGAAAACACCCGTACACTACCATCTGCACAAGCAAATGCATTTACATCATCTACATGATATACTTTAAAATTAAGAGGAATACCATCTGCATCTCCTAATCCTTTGGTTAATTTCTTTAACCTGATGGTATATACACTATTGTCCGGACAAACTTGATTTTTCATATCCAGCGAAGCAACATACTCTTTTACATATTCAGCCATCTGCTCATCTGTCAACGTTACAGCCTTTACCAATTTTGCAGCTCCACTCATCGCTCGGTTCAAATCAAATTGTGCCATTACAGGTACATATATTACTGTACAAACCAATAAAACAAATACTTTTACAAATACTCTGTCTTTCATAACAATTTATTAAAGGATTATTTATACAATTTATCCGTAATATTTTTTTTCCAACTCCAGATTCCACCACCAACCGACAGCAGTCCGCCCAATAGAAAGCCTCCCCAAAAGCAACCTTCTGATATCGGGAAACAAATCTCTCTTGGCCGTTCCGGATGGTACCATACAAGCAACCGATCTCCTGCCTTACGAAAAGGATAATAAGAAGGAACCGTTGTATATAATTCACCAAACCGGCCAGTAGTATATCCGACAGTCATCTCCTGCTTATATCTTATTTTCCGATAACGATATACCTTCCGGGTACAAACCTCTTTCACTTCGCCTGTTGTCTGTACATAAGTCTTAGCATTTTGAAAAAGATTTCCTATTCCCCACAAGCCTCCCACGATAAATAAAAGCCCTACTATCCATAGGAAAAAAATCATAATTGTGCGGTATGCCATATTTATTAAATATCATATTTATACAAATATAAAACTTTTTCTCTATCTGTATTCATTCCTCAACTATAATATTGTACACTATAAATAAATCAACTACTTTTGTATCCGTATTAAAGGAATCGAACTATGAACACGACTGTATTTATATATCTATTACCAATCTGACACAATCCTAAATCAATTTAATTTAATACAAGCCCCAATTACTATGAGATTCTTATTTCTATTTATTTCATTTTTTCTACTTAACTGTACTTGTCTCATTCAAGCTACAGAATGCATTCAATTATCCGGAATCTGGCGTTTCCAGCTCGATCCTATGGGATTTGGAAAAATTCCTGGCTCTGAACTGTATTTAAGCAAACTGACAGAAACCATCGTTCTTCCGGGAAGCACAGATGAAGGCGGAAAAGGTATCCAGAATTTCGTGTCACATGTTGACCGTCTGTCGCGCAAATTTGAATATTGTGGACAAGCATGGTATCAAAGAGAGATCGTAATACCCGAAAGCTGGAAAGGAAAAGAAATTATCCTCCATCTGGAACGATGTCATTGGGAAACAGCGGTTTATGTAGATGGAAAACCGATAGCAACCAAAGAAAGACTGTCTACTCCTAACCGATTTAATCTTACAGAGCAGCTTACTCCAGGCATTCATACATTGACCTTATGCGTAGACAACCGTCTGAAATATCCGATGGACCAATGGAATCATGGTACTACAGAATACACCCAAACCAACTGGAACGGTATAGTAGGCGATTTGTCTTTGCAGGCCATGAATCCGAACTATATATCTAATGTAAAGATTTACACTGACATCGAAAATAAAAAAGTCACTGCCAAAATCTGCTTCGCTCCTTCCAAATCTTCGGTGAAAGGCGATCTTCTCCTTGAAATAAAAGAGAAAGAGGGCAAGACCATCGTAAGTAAACCTGTCAAAATAGCGTTATCCGATTCGGTTTTCCAAATAGAAGAAACATTGGATATTAACCGCCCGATTAAGTTATGGGATGAATTCAATCCCAGCCTTTACACATTGGATATTCAATGGAGCACTCCATATGGAGAAGAAAACAAAAGCGAACAGTTTGGTTTCAGAAAAATAGAACAAGGAAAACATCATATCCGCCTGAATAATCACGACATTCATCTGCGTGGTGTACTGGATTGTGCTGTTTTTCCTCTGACCGGCTATCCGGCTACTGATACAGACAGTTGGGAGAAAATCTTCCGTACAATAAAAGAATATGGAATGAACCACGTACGTTTTCATTCCTGGTGTCCACCCCAAGCCGCATTTCATGCAGCAGACCGTTTGGGCCTTTATCTTCAGGTAGAACTTCCGATGTGGATCAAAGATGTAGGAAAATACCCTGCACGACGCCAGTTTTTCGAAGAAGAAATGTATGCGATTCTCAATGAATATGGCAACCACCCTTCTTTCATCCTCATGTGCAACGGTAATGAAAACGAAGGGAACTTCGATGTATTGGAAGATTTAATTATAAAAGGACAGCAATACGACAACCGCCATCTGTACTCGGCATCTACTGCACGTACACACGTCAAAGCGGACCAGTTTTATGTATCTCACCTCACCCACAAAGGATGGATTACTGTATACGAAGGAAAACCTTCTACAGACTGGGACCGCAATGCAGAATCGGACATTGATGTACCGGTTATTGCTCACGAAACCGGACAGCGCTGTATGTATCCCAACTTTGCCGAAATAAGTAAGTATACTGGAGTGTTGGAAGCACGCAATTTTAATGTTTACCGCGAACGGCTGGCACGCAACGGCATGCTTCATCAGGCCGATGACTTCTTCCGTGCTACCGGTGCACACACTGTGTTGCAATACAAGGAAGTCAACGAATCATTATTGAGAACATCCCAATCGGGAGGTTTCCAATTACTGGGTTTAAGCGATTTCCCAGGTCAGGGAAGTGCCTTTGTGGGCATTCTCGATGCTTTTTGGGAAGACAAAGGTCTTGTATCACCGGAAAAGTTCCGCGAATCATGCGCTCCTACTGTATTGCTGGCACGCATGCCCAAACGAGTTTACAATGAGAACGAAGCTTTTACAGCCAAGTTGGGTATCTATCACTTTGGCAACAAAGATATAAAACGAGGAAAGGTGAATTGGGCACTGACCGACGAAGCAGGAAGAGAACTGAAAAAAGGAAATCTGTCGCATCAGGCTATTCAGAGTTACACCGTTACTGACTCTCTGGCCAAGATAGATATTCCGTTAGAGGATATTAAGAGTGCCGGAAAATACACACTCCATGTTACATTAGGTGCTTGTCACAATGAGTGGGATATCTGGGTATACCCTTCGAAAGCAGAGGCAAACGAAGAGAATCTATTCTTCACAGAATCATGGGAAACTGCCAGAAAAATGCTTTCAGAAGGCAAGCAGGTATTGTTTGTACCACAAAGTGTACAAGGACGTAAAACACAGTTTGCCAGCCACTTCTGGAATCCTATCATGTTCAATTGGGATCCGATGATTGTAGGAACACTGATCGAGCATACTCACCCTTCTTTGTCCGATTTTCCGACTTCATACTACGCAGACTGGCAATGGTGGGATGTTCTGAACTATGGTACAGCAATCGACTTGACAGCCTTGTCGTCGGTTACACCTATCATTCAGTCTATCGATACTTATGAAGAAAACCGGAAACTGGGTATAGCGTTCGAGGTAAAAAGCGGTAAGGGAAAACTGTTTGTACTCTGTGCAGACATCCACAAGGACATAGACAAACGTCCGGCTATGAAACAGCTGATGTATTCTATCAAAAACTATGTGGGCTCAGACAGATTCCAACCTCAAAATGAAGTTCCGACTTATATGCTGGATGCTCTGTTCGATACTCATATACAAAAGAAAAAAGAGGACAACAGTTCCGATGCCATCAACCAGTTATTAAACAAATAAATACACACATGAATAAGACAATACAAACTACCCTGCAGCTGTTTTTAGGAGCATTAATACTACTGAATATCAGCTCATGCCAAAAGCAGGAAAAGCCAGTCAAGTTTATCATTGCTTCTGATTTTCATGCGCCCGACATTCCCGATGGAAAAGAAAGATTAGCTTCTTTTATCGAAGCGGCTCATAAAGAAAAAGCAGATTTTATCATTGAATTGGGTGATTTTTGCCGTTTGGATAGTGCCAGTCAGGTATACCATGAACTATGGAATAGTTTTCCGAAAGACAAATACCACGTTATAGGGAATCACGACATGGATCAGTATACTCCGGAAGAATATGTAAAAGGGATGAATATGCCCGGACGATATTACTCGTTCGACAAAGGAGACTTTCACTTCATTGTTCTTGATGGAAACAATCTATACGACGGAAAAGAATACCGCCATTATGCAAAAGCCAACTACTATGTGAATCCTGAATATCGGGCTTTCATTGATCCGGAGCAGATGGAGTGGCTGAAAAAAGACCTTGCATCTACCAATAAACGATGTATTCTTTTCAGCCATCAAAGTATTGATACGTTTGTAAAAAACGGAAAAGATGTACGACAGATACTGGAAAACGAAAACGAACGTGCCGGATTCAAAAAGATTGTTCTTGCCTTTAGCGGACATAATCATAGCAATTACAGCAAGGTTATCAACGGCATCACTTATATCCAGATTAACAGTGCCTCTTATGTATGGATAGATCAACCCTCAAAAACAGAGTTACGGTATCCGGAAGAAGTGAACAAACAATATCCGCTTTTGGGTTATTCCATCACTTACGACCAACCTTTATATGCTACTGTTACACTTACAAAGGAGGGAGCTGACATACAAGGAGAAAAAGCTAACTTTCTTCCCCCTACTCCGGAAGAGTTGGGTATGAAAGATTCTATAGGTGCTTTCCCTTTGGTATCTGTCATCGAGGATGCCAAGATTTCTTTTTGATAATTAATAAAACTACTTCTTCTTCAAGAGAAGCAGAAGGTCATCACTTAAAGCCCTGAACTGATATCTTACAAAATGTCAATTCAGGGCTTAAAAAATGAGTGTTTTTCGGACCAAACATCAGGAAGATTACAAATTTGCCCGTTTTTGGCCATTTCACAAATACAATAAGACATCAGTTTATTAAAATCCGAAGCATTTTTCTCATGTCATATTCACTTAACCTGCTATTAGGCAGCAATACAGCATTATAACAAGTCATTTTATCAGAATAAAAATTGAATAAAAAGAAGTCGGGTTTATAAACCAATATGTGAAAAAGTGTATAAAATTCGTATAAAATGAGCCATCTGCACCCGAATATCCACACAATTAATACCATGCACTTATGTGACAAGTAGCGTGAGTACACGGTATTAATAGCGTTGGCCGATGATACAAGTATCATCAGCCAACATTACAAGTCATATTTTTTGTTTCTAAAAGTTCAAAAAGAATGCTATAAAGCATATTTAAAAGAGTAAATACCACTCCTTTTCCAATCATAAACAGACTTTTTATCAGAAATACGAGTTAGCAGAAAACGATAAAAACATTCTTTTTGTCAGTATTTGTCCATTTTCACTAACTAATCTGTTTTTTCATTACTATGGATTTTAAATAGTCTGCAAAGCTATTTAAAAGAATTGACTGCCCAGCATATCATTTTAATTAAATAACAATGCACATTCGACAAAATCAAGACCGTAATTCCAATGCTAAATAAAAGAAAGCCTAAACAGATATCTAAAACTTTTCGGCACACTCATCCCCAATCATAAATTCCCCATTATATTACAATCAGAAAAAGACAAGCTATTAATATCGTGCAGAACGCATTTTATCCATATTGCTGCGCGCTACAGACAGATATTCTTTAATCAGTTCATTATTCTTAAAAGACTCTGGAGCTTCGTTTACAATTTCCTCCATCACAGGCGTCAGAATAGGATAAGGCAATCCATTGCCAATCATTACAAACACACCGGCACCCAACACATTTTCATAATTTTCCTGAATAAATTCTTTGGCCAACTTATTCATTTCTTCCGACAGTTCGGTACGGCGTTTTTCTATTTCACTATGAATCAAAGCCGGATCGTCTCCATTCATAATCATCTGGCTTTCCATATGCTCTACTTCATAAGCACGATCGTCCAAGGCATTCTTCTGGATAATGAATTCGTTGAAGCGATTATTCAAAGGGGAACCTTTTACCGTCACTCCGGCATTATCAATTTTGATATTGATATTTCCTTTTTCAATAACCAAAGGCATAATACAATCATCATCCATATATAATGACGCAAGCACTACTGAGTCTACATTCCCCTCCATTTCGAACAGACCGTGTATCACTTCTGCCGAATCAATTTTTACCCATTCCCCATTGGAAGGCACCTTAATATAAAGCATTTTCCCGTCTAACCGAGAAAGAGAAGTATTCCCCTCGATTTTATATTTCTTACTGCAAGAAGCAAAAAATACAGCACAAAACAGAAAAAGATATAGTTTACCCATTAAATCATGCCATTTAAATTTGTACGGCAAAGGTAAAATCTTTCAGTTAGGCTAAAAAATAAATTATTAAAAATTAAACATAAATAGAGGAATATTACCCTTTTAGCATACCTGCATCGAGATAAATACTTTTTTTTACTATCTTTGCGAATTAAGAAAAGAAAATTTTAACCCAAAATTATACATATAACAAATGAAAAAACTTAAAGTATTAGCACTCGCACTTATCTGCGCAGCCTTTTCACCGGCTAAAGCAGACGAGGGGATGTGGCTTCTCCAGCTGATGCAGGAACAAAACCTGGCAGACAGAATGAAGGCACAAGGATTAAAGATGGATGTGGCCAATATTTACAATCCCAGTCAGATTACACTGAAGGATGCAGTTGGTATTTTTGGCAGAGGATGTACCGGAGAAATCATTTCACCCGACGGATTGATTCTGACCAATCACCATTGTGGATACGATGCCATTCAACAACATAGTTCTGTAGAACACGATTACCTGACAGATGGTTTTTGGGCTAAAAACCGTTCTGAAGAGCTTCCTACTCCGGGATTGACTTTCAAATTCGTAGAACGTATCGTTGACATTACCGATAAAGTAAACAGTGATATCAAAAAAGGTAAAGTCACAGAAGCCGAATCTTTTGGAAAGAAATACCTTAACGAATTAGCCGCTGACGAGCTGAAAAAAAGCGACTTGAAGAAAGCACCGGGTATCTCTACCCTGGCACTTCCTTTCTACGAAGGAAATAAGTTCTATCTGTTCTACATCAAAACTTATAGCGATATACGTATGGTAGCTGCTCCTCCTTCATCTATCGGTAAGTTTGGTGGAGAAACAGACAATTGGATGTGGCCGCGCCATACTTGCGACTTCTCCATGTTCCGTGTATATGCAGACAAAAACGGTAATCCGGCTGAATATAGCAAAGACAACGTTCCTTTGAAAGTGAAAAAGCACCTGACTATTTCATTGAAAGGGTTGCAGGAAGGCGATTATGCCATGATTATGGGATTCCCAGGAAGCACCAGCCGCTATCTGACAGAGAGCGAAGTAAAACTTCGTATGGAAAGCACTAACGTACCACGTATCACTGTACGCGAAGCTCGCCAGAATGTATTACGTGCAGAAATGGCTGCCAGCGATAAAGTACGTATCCAGTATGCCAGCAAGTTTGCCGGTTCAAGCAACTATTGGAAGAACTCTATCGGTATGAACAAGGCTATCGTTGAAAATAAAGTTTTGGAAACAAAGGCAGCACAGGAAGCTAAGTTTGCTGAATTTGCCAAGGCTCAGAACAACGAAGAATATGCAAAAGTAGTTGGACAGATTGACGAATATGTAGCTAATATTGCTCCTTTGCGCAAAGAAGCTACTTACTTCTCTGAAACATTCATGAGCGGTATTGAATTTGGAGCTACTTACCGTACCTTCGCTAATCTGAAGACTGCATTGGAGAAAAACAAGAAAAAAGATATAGAGAAAGCGGTTGCTGCTCTGAAAGAGGAATTCGCAGAAGTACACAACAAAGACTACGATCATGAAGTAGACCGTAAAGTTGCGAAAGTACTGATTCCGCTGTATGCAGAAAAAGTGTCAGCAGAAGCCTTGCCTGCATTCTACGAAACAATCAAGACTCAGTTTAATGGCGACTATAATGCTTATATTGATGCATTGTATAACAACAGTATCTTCGCCAACGAAAAGAACTTGAATGCATTCCTTGAAAATCCGACAGTAGAAGCAATTGATAAAGACCTTGCTGTAGCTTACTCTACAAGTAAGAGCAAGATGTATCAATCACTGATGGACAAGATTTCGGCTGCCAGTGAAAACATCAACCTGTTGCATAAGACTTATGTACGCGGTTTGTGCGAAATGTATGCTCCTACTCCAAAAGCTCCGGATGCAAACTTCACCATCCGTCTGACTTATGGTAATGTAAAATCATACGATCCGAAAGACGGTATCCACTACAAATATTACACTACATTGAAAGGTGTAATGGAAAAAGAAGATCCGAACAATCCGGAATTCGTTGTTCCTGCTAAGCTGAAGGAGCTGTATGCAACAAAGAACTTCGGACGTTATGCTCTTCCTAATGGAGAAATGCCAACTTGTTTCCTGACTACTAATGACATTACAGGCGGTAACTCAGGTTCTCCGGTAATGAATGGTAACGGTGAACTCATCGGATGCGCATTCGACGGTAACTGGGAATCATTGAGCGGTGACATCAACTTCGATAACAATTTGCAGCGTTGTATCGCAGTAGACATCCGTTATGTATTGTTTATTGTGGAAAAACTGGGAGGTTGCAAGAACCTTATCGATGAAATGACAATTGTAGAATAATATCAATTATATTCAAAAGCGCAAGGTTGCACTACTCTAAAGTACGCATCTTTGCGCTTTTTATTTAATAATAACATTATATGAGAAAGGCACTTATTTTATCTTTATTCAGCGCATTCGCAGGATTTCATGCTCATGCAGACGAAGGTATGTGGATGCTTACGGACCTGAAACAGCAGAATGCGGCTGTGATGCAGGATTTGGGGTTGGATTTAAGTATTGACCAAGTGTACAGTCCGGATGGTATCAGTCTGAAAGATGCTGTGGTACACTTCGGAGGAGGATGTACCGGAGAAATCATCTCTGCAGAAGGCTTGGTACTGACTAATCATCATTGCGGATACGGATACATCCAGCAGCACAGTTCGGTAGAGCACGATTATCTGACTGATGGTTTTTGGGCAATGACCCGCGAACAGGAACTTCCTTGCGAAGGGCTGACCGTTACCTTCATCGACCGTATCTTGGATGTAACCGAATACGTACAGGATTGTCTGAAAAAAGACAAAGATCCTGAAGGATTGAACTATCTTTCACCCTCGTATCTGGAAACCGTGGCCAAACGCTTTGCAAAGAAAGAAAAAATCAAAACCGACGATTTTACAGTATTGGAGCTGAAACCTTTCTACGGAGCAAACAAATATTATCTGTTTGTAAAAACAGTATACAAAGACATCCGTATGGTAGGTGCACCTCCTTCTTCTATCGGAAAGTTTGGTGCAGATACAGACAACTGGATGTGGCCACGTCATTGCGGCGACTTCTCTATCTTCCGTATCTATGCATCAAAAGACGGTAAACCGGCTACTTACAATGCAAAAAACGTACCTTTAAAAGTAAAGAAACACATTGCCATTAATCTGAAAGGGGTGAAAGAAGGTGACTTTACTTTTGTAATGGGATTCCCCGGACGCAACTGGAGATACATGATTAGCGACGAAGTGGAAGAGCGCATGCAGACTACCAACTTTATGCGCGATACCGTACGTGGTGTACGCCTGCGTGCTTTGGGTGAAGAAATGCAGAAAGATGCAAAAACACGTATTCAGTATGCAGCCAAATATGCTTCATCGGCAAACTACTGGAAGAATGCAATCGGTATGAACGAAGGCTTGATTAAGCTGAAAGTGCTCGATAAAAAGAAGGAACAGCAAGAAAAATTATTGGCTTTCGGACGGGAAACAGGAGACAACAGTTACGAACAGGCTTATCAAAGCATCAAAGACATTGTTGCCAAACGACATAACGCCGTATACCATCAACAGGCTATCTATGAAGCTCTGATGCTAGGTACAGAATTCTCAAAGATTCCTGATACGCAAGCATTGCAAGATGCTTTGGAAAAAGGTAATAAGAAAGATATACGTAAAGCTGTGGAAGGGTTGCAGGAAGCTGGAAAGAAATTCTTCAATAAAGATTATAGCACTGCAGTAGACCGCAAAGTATCCAAGCAACTGATAGCTCTCTACGCTCGTCTGGTTCCGGCAGAACAGCATATCAGCATTTTCCAGACAATCAACAAACAGTTTGGAGGAAATACAGATGCATTTGTAGATGCCTGCTTCGACCAGTCTATTTTCAGAAGTGCAGAAGCATGGGAAAAGTATCTTGCAAACCCAGACATCGAAACTCTGAAAAACGATTTGATGATTCAATATGCCCGTTCGGTATCGGAAGGCTATAAAGCAACTTCTGAAGAAATGAAGGCAGAAACCAACGCTTACAACCGAGCTCATAAAACATGGGTAGCCGGTATGTTGAAATTGAAAAAACACGAAGGAACTCCAGTATATCCTGATGCCAACTCTACGCTACGTCTGACTTATGGTAAAATTGGTTCTTATGAACCAGCTGATGGTAAAGAATACCTTTACTATACTACCTTAAAAGGAGTAATGGAAAAAGAAGATCCGAACAATCCGGAATTCGTAGTACCGGCCAAGCTGAAAGAACTATACGAAAAGAAAGACTTTGGAGAATATGCCATGCCAGATGGAAGAATGCCTATCTGCTTTGCAACCGGTACCGACAACACTGGCGGTAATTCCGGCTCACCGGTATTCAACTCAAAAGGAGAACTTATCGGTACAGGTTTCGACCGCAATTACGAAGGTTTGACAGGAGATATCGCCTACAACCCGCAGTTACAGCGTGCCGCATGTGTAGATATTCGCTACACATTGTTTATCATCGACAAATTTGCAGGAGCCAAACACTTGATTGATGAAATGACAATTATCCGTTAATCGGAGCTAAGAGTCACTATAAAAAAGAATCTGCTTTCGGCGTATACGAAAGCAGATTCTTTTTTTATGAATATTAAAATCCGTCTTACTTAGACACTTTCATTGATAATTTCTCAAGGAAATACACCATAAAGAAACCTACCAACATTAATACAACTGCTTCTACAATATACTGATTAGGAAGTATATTATTTTCAATCATCAAGTCATGACCGTCTACTACTGTAGTAATTTGTTCTTTCCAAGGCCATACTTTATTGAGTGAGCCCAACATAAAACCAGATAATACGGCCAAAGTAATATTACGGACATGTTTCAATGCATACGACAAAATACGTGAGAAAGAGGTAATACCTACCACAGCACCAGCACCAAATACTGCAATAATCACAAGATCCAATGTCTTCACGGCGTCCATTATAAAGAAATATTTACCTAGCAGCACCAAGATAAAGCTTCCCGATATACCTGGTAAAATCATGGCACAGATAGCAATAGCACCACACAAAAAGATAAACCATAAATATGACGGAGTTTCTGCCGGAGTTGCTACTGTGATATAGAAAGCTACTATTACTCCCACAACAAAACCTAAGATAGTCTTCCAGTTCCATCCTTTAATGTCTTTTGCAACAAACCATGTAGAAGCCAGCACCAGACCAAAGAAGAATGACCACACCAAAATAGGATGTTCAACAAGGAGCCAGGTTATAATTTTTGCCAACGAAAAGACGCTGATACCGATACCCAGCAGTATAGAGAAAAGGAAACTGCCGTTTATCATCTTCCAGAAAGCAGCAAACTTTCCTGTAAAAAACAATTTCAGACTCTTTCCATTGATACTTTTAATCGAATTGATCAATTCATCATAAATACCTACAATAAAGGCAATAGTTCCTCCCGAAACTCCGGGAACAACATCGGCAGCCCCCATCCCCATTCCTTTCAGAACAAGAAATGCATAGTTTTTTAAACCTCGTTCCATTTTTATTTTCTTAACCTATTAATAATCTGTGGCTACAAAGTAAAATAAAAAAATTCGGCTCATAGATATAAAATGAAAAAAAAGCACTTTATCTGACCTTTTTAAATGAACATTTTCGAATTTCCCGTTGTTATCTATACATATTCTAAATAGCAACAAGTATGAAAAGAAAATTTATTACAGGCATAGTTGCCATTTTATGCGCTACATTTTATCTAAAAGCGCAGCCAAACAATTATAAAGAAGCAATATCACAAATAGAAAATAATACCACTATGGGAACAACATTCAAAGGAACTCACGTAAATTTAGCAGGAAAATTTATTGAAGTAGGAGCCACTGCTCCAGATTTCTCTTTAGTTAAAGGGGATTTAAGCAGTTTATCATTACACGACGTTAAAGGCAAGAACATAGTACTTAACATATTCCCAAGTATGGATACCGGAGTATGTGCTGCATCTGTACGCAAGTTCAATGAACTGGCTACGCAAATGCCCAATACAGTAGTATTAGCTATTTCGAAAGACCTGCCTTTTGCACAAAGTCGTTTTTGCACGGCTGAAGGCATAGAAAATGTAATTTCACTGTCCGACTTCCGTTATACATCAGACTTTGGCGAAGAATATGGTGTTTTAATGATAGATGGCCCACTTTATGGATTATTAGCTCGTGCAGTAGTCATCATCAATCCGGAAGGTAAGGTAATCTACACCGAACTGGTTCCAGAAATCACACAAGAGCCTAATTACGATGCAGCATTAGCCGCAATACAGAAACAATAAAAAACTAAATAAGTTAGGGTGAGCAGAATGCTTCCCTAACTTATTTAGTTTATATCCATATCAGTCTGTCGGTACTTCCTTATTGTTATTTATCAAACAAATAAAGAGTCTGACATTCTTCCCATGTCAGCTTATGAGCATCTTTCCACCATAATGGATTATCCAGATTACAGAAATCATGATTCTCCTGCATTCTCTGATTAAGCAATGCTTTATAAGCCTGAGCTTTTTCTTTTTCCGTCTCTGCCAGATTCACCAATTCTCCTGGGTCATTCTTCAAATCAAAAAGTTGCTCTGTAATCTTACCTTCTACATTATAAATAATGTATTTGTAATTCTCCTTAAGAAGCGCACGCTGCTGATTTGAATAAATAAAGAACAGATCCTCTCTATGCTGTGCAGTACTATCATCCAAAACAGGTTTCAAAGAACGCCCTGTCACAGATGAAGGAATTTCTACCCCTACCAGCTCGCATAAAGTAGGATATAAATCGTACAAATAACATAAAGCATCTGTTTTTCTTCCTTGCTGTGGCTTACGCGGATCAATAATCAGCATGGGTACTCCTACACTATGATCGTACAGACTCTGTTTACCTATCAACCCGTTCTGTCCCATAGCCAATCCATTGTCCGAAGCAAATACAATAATTGTATTTTCACGGTTTCCACTTTCATCCAAAGCCTCCAGTACCCTGCCAATCTGTACATCCACTTCGCTTACCATACCGTAATACAAAGCCAACTCGTGTTTCAACTGTTCGGGAGTACGAGGAGCAGGCAACACCATTTCATCACGAATTTGCAATTCCCCATTATCAAACGGATGCTCAGGCAAGAAATTATCCGGAACAGAGACGTCACCATCCAAATACTTCTTTCCATAATCAGGCAAAGAGATACGAGGATCGTGGGGAGAAGTAAATGCCACATAAGCCATAAAAGGCTGCTTGTTATCAGAAGTACTGTTCAGGAAGTCTACTGCAGCATCTGCAAACATTTTGGAAGAAAACTCCTTTCCCACAAACGGTTCTTCATCAAATTTTCCTTCCGGATCATAATGGTGCAAACGAGGCTCACAATGCCCATTCATCTCATAAGGATGCATTCCACCAAAGAATATATTTTCACCTTCGGAAAACGACCGTCCGAAAGAAGCCTTGTCCGCATGCCATTTTCCCGTAGCAAATGTACGGTATCCATTCTTTTGCAACTGTTCGGGCAAAGTAATCTGATTTTCCGGTATTTTCATACCGTCACTTTGTACCTCGAATACTCCACGACCCGTCATCAGCATAGCCCGACTAGGCATAGACAATGCTCCACATAAAGCTCCATTCGTATAAGTACGCGTAAAATTTACCCCCTCATGAACCAACTTATCAATATTAGGAGTATACACATCTTTATTTCCCAATGCAGCAATGGCATCGCTCTGCATATCATCTACCAGAATAAACAAAATATTAGGTTTATCCGATTTCTGTTCCTGGCAGGAAGTTAAGGCTGTCAATGCCAAAGACACAGACAGCAAAGATTTCATTTTCATAAGTATATATATTAATTGATTTCTATTTCGTCTACAAAAAGGAAAGGCGGTTGTCCGGCCCCTGAATGTCCTTCGGGCAAAGCCTCAAAACCACGAGCAACAACTTTGATAAAACGTGCTTGAGTTTCAGAGAAATCCAAAGTCAGCTTTTCTGTTTTCTTTCCCTGCATCTTAGCCTCAGGAGCTTTATAAGTATTTTCAGCCAATAAAACGAAGTCTTCCCCATTATCCGATGCATAAATCTCGACCTTGCTGATACCCATGATATATGCTCCCATATCTGTGAGCGAAGATAAAACGACTTGTGTCACCTTCTGTTTCTCTCCCATATCAACCACTGCTTCCATCGGTTCATCTAAATATCCCACCCATAATCCTGTAGTAGGAAAAAGATCACTACACACTCCATCAACCAATACCTGTCCGTTTTCTCCGGCATAACGTGTTTCAGGAATGGTTTGCAAAGTAATTTTCTTAAAAGTAGCCTTGTTTACCTTTACCTCTTTCTGAAGCAAATCACTACACAATCCAGAAGGAGTATAGGCTACTGCCTTCAACGTACAACTTTCTTCTATGCCAATAGGTGACTGATACACTTGTGAGTCTTTATCGGGCACAGTACCATCGAGTGTATAATAAATAGAACTTCCTTCCACACTGTTCAGTGTAACAAAAAGCTGATTCTTTTCTGCATCGGGAGCATAAGAGGCCTTTATTCCAAAGAAATGAGGAGCATATCCAAATCCCATCTTTTCATAAATCTCAAGCATATGTGGAAGACGATTCAAAAAGTCTGCATATCCTCCCCTGCGACTTCCGGTCCAAGCAACCTCAGAAAAGGCTGCCAAACGCGGCAACATCATATAATCCAGTAGCTGATCATTATCCACATGCGAAGTCCATAAGCAAGCTTCAGCCCCCAAAACCAACGTATCCCGACCGGCAACACTTTCCGGCAAAACAAGTGGAGCTTCATAAACGGTCTGCATAGGCAATAAGCCTCCGGTAGACAGAGGCTCGTTAGCGACATCTTTTGTCTGATAATTGTTGAAATAAAAATGACCAGTCGACGAGAATATTACCGGATGACCTTTTTCCAAAGCTTTAAATCCCTGATTTAATCCTCTCCACGACATAATAATAGTAGAAGGATCTATATTGTCCGACAGAACTTCATCCCAACCTACCATCTGTTTTCCTAAAGTTTTAAGATAAGCAGCCATCTGCACATTAAATTCCCCTTGCAGCAAATCTTCGGCCGACTGTTCCTTGGTCGCTTTTAAATGATATTTTTTTATGGCAGCCTGACAATCCGAGCATTGTTTCCAGCGGTCTCTAGGAACTTCATCTCCTCCGATATGTATATAGGGAGAAGGAAACAAAGTTGCCACCTCAGCCAGTACATCCTTGGCAAACTGATAAGAAAAATCTTTTCCCATACATAGTACATCCTTGTGCACTCCCCCTTTATCTGTTGTCATTGTATAAGGACCTCCAGTACAACCTAACTGAGGGTATGCAACCAGTGCAGCTGTAGTATGTCCCGGCAAATCGATCTCGGGAACGACTGTAATAAAACGCTGCTTGGCATACGAAATCACATCCTTTATTTCTTCCTGTGTATAGAACTCTTTGCTCACTTCTGTCAGCTTGGGATACTTCTTTACTTCCATACGCCATCCCTGATCGTCGGTAAGATGCCAATGGAAATAATTCAAGCGATGAACAGCCAGCAAATCAATGAAACGTTTCACTTGTTCTACGGTAAAGAAATGACGGCTTACATCCAGCATTGCTCCTCTGTACTTCATTTCCGGACTATCCTGTATATCAACCGCAGGTAATGTAAAAGGTGCTTGTTTTTGCAGTAACAAAGATTGGTTTAACATCTGAAGCGCATAAAAAGCACCTGCAGCATCGGCAGCTTCAATACGCACCTCATCGGCATTTACATGCAAACGGAATCCCTCGGAAGGCAATTCCTGATTATGCTTTAAAAGAACTGCAGAAGCCGATGAAGAACTGCCGACTACAGCCAAAGTATCTCCTGTCAGTTTCCTCAGACTGCTGTTGAATACAGAAATTCCTGCCTGCCAGTCTTTTAGTTCAGACGGTATTACAATTTCAGTTTCTTCGGTCAACACAAACGGATTTCCCCCTTTTACATTCATAGACAAAGCCTTGGGAATTTCTATATAAGATGGCTTTTCCTTTTCGGAAACACAACTTAATGTAAGCAGGCATCCCGCAGCACACAATACCCCTCTAAAGATGTCTCGTTTTTTCATAATATCTATTAAAAATTTCTATTTACATATACTGCCTGTATTGGCAGCACTATCTATTTAACAACTATAACTCCCCTACTACGCATCCGTATACATAAAATAATTCATGACCGACAAATTTCATCCATCAAGAAGCATGGATTATGTCATAAATATCCACAGACAATCAACGCCGCCGGCTTTATAACCGACACCGCTGATTGTGAAGACGGCGGTGCCGGCTATAAAGCCGACGGCGTTGAATGAAGGCTATTTCCCGTATCGGAATCATATACAACCATAGCCTGTATTTATTCTTTCCGGATCAGACGAAAGACCAATCCTTTATTTTATCATCTGAAACTGTTCTATCAGCGAAGTGGCATTTGCCGTAAACAAGCGGGCTGCAATTGCCAACAGGATGATACCGAAAAACTTACGTACCACATAAATTCCTCCTTTTCCCAGAATACGCTCAATACGGTCTGTCATTTTCAATACTATATATACCCAACCCATATTCAGAAGCAAGGCTAAAATGATATTAATGGATGCATACTCTGCGCGCAACGACAACAAAGTAGTAAACGAACCGGCACCCGCCAGCAACGGGAAGACCAGAGGCACCAATGTGGCTTCCTGGATAGGTCCCGTATTCTTGAAAATCTCAATATCCAGAATCATTTCAAGTGCCATCAGAAACAACACTACAGAACCGGCTATGGCAAACGAAGCAATATCTACCTGAAACAGTTTCAGCATCATATCACCTGCAAAAAAGAATCCAAGCAATAAAGCCAAGGCTATTAATGTAGCCTTCAACGCATTAACCGAACGCCCCTTTTGCTTTAAGTCCAAAATAATAGGAATTGCACCTATAATATCCAGTACGGCAAACAGCACAATAAATGCACTTATCAATTCCTGAAAATCAAATCCAGCCATAATTTTTTATCCTTAAAAATGAATCACACAAAGTTATTCAAAATTTTAATCTTCCAAAACAAAGAAACAATATTATCAGACGGTAAGAAACAATAAAAAAATAAAAAACGTCACCTATAATAAAAAGAATGTCTAATTTTGTGTGTTAAAAGATAACTTAATAAAGTTAACGTTTTATGGAAATAACCATGTATGACAAACTCTTGCAGCTCCCTCTGTTCCAAGGGTTATGTCAAGAAGACTTTACCTCTATATTGGAAAAAGTCAGATTCGAGTTTAACAAATATCCGGCCGGAAGTTGCATAGCTCAACAGGGAAAAGCCTGCAAGCAGCTCATTTTTATACTTCAGGGAACCGTTTATGCAAAGTCCATAGACAACGAACACGGGTATGTTTTATATGAAACCTTCGACAGTCCGCAGGTTATAGAGCCTTATTCCCTGTTCGGTATGTTTCCTCAATATACGGCTTCTTATCATGCCCAGACAGATATCAGTACCGTTTCGTTCAACAAATCGTATGTTTTGTCGGAACTGAACAAATATGAAATCTTCCAGTTGAACTACCTCAATGTAATAAGCAACCGGGCTCAGAACGTATATCGTAAACTGTGGGATACTCACATTGGAAATACGGCTGAAAAAATAACCAACTTCCTGCAATTACGCTGTACCAAGCCTGCAGGAGAAAAAACATTGCAAATCAAAATGGAAGACCTTGCTACGCTGATTGATGATACACGAATCAACGTATCAAAAGTACTGAACAAATTTCAGGAAGAAGGACTTATACAACTGAAACGTAAGGAAATACACATTCCGGCATTGGAAAAATTAATTGAACAATATACTTAATACAATATGCAGAATCCTTTTCTACATCATTATACAACTCCTCATCAAACGATTCCTTTCAATGAAATCAGACTGGAAGACTATGAACCTGCTATCAAACAGGGAATTGAGGAGGAAGACAGACAGATTAAAGAGATTGTTGAGAATCTGGAAAAACCGACATTCGAAAACACGATATTGGCATTGGCCAACAGCGGACAACTGCTCGACCGTGTGACGACCGTATTGTTTAATCTGATGAGTGCGGAAACATGCGACGAACTGGATGCTATCGGCGAAAGAATCATGCCGGAACTGTCGGAGCATAGCAACAATATCAGTCTGAACGAAAATTTATTCTCACGTATCAAACAGGTCTACGAGCAGAAAGATACACTTTCTCTGACTGCAGAAGAAGCCCGTCTGCTGGAGAAAACATACGACGGTTTCATCCGGAACGGCGCCAACCTGAATGATGAAGAAAAGATTAAATACCGTAAAATCAGCACAGAGCTCAGTACACTGACTCTACGGTTCTCGCAAAATCATTTAAAAGAGACCAACAACTACGAACTTCATCTGACGACTCAAGAGCAGCTGAAAGGACTACCACAGAGTCTGATTGAATCGGCAGCACTTACCGCCCAAGAAAAGGGTAAGGAAGGATGGGTGATTACGCTACAGGCTCCCAGCTATGTGCCGTTTATGAAGTACAGCGAGTGCAGAGATTTGCGTAAAGAGCTGTATATGGCATACAATACGCAGTGTACTCATCACAACGAGCAGAACAATCTGGAGATTGTAAAACAATTGGTCAACCTCCGCATGGAACTGGCACAGCTGTTGGGATATACAGATTATGCCGACTATGTATTGCGCAAACGAATGGCACAAGACAGTGAACATGTGTATCGCCTGCTGGACCAATTACTTGAGGCCTATACACCACAGGCGAAGAAAGAAGTAAAAGAAATCGAAGAATTGGCCCGGGATATGGAAGGAAACGATTTCACTCTCATGCCATGGGATTTTTCTTACTATGCCGAAAAACTGAAAAATAAAAAATACAACTTAGACGAAGAAGAGCTTCGTCCTTACTTCGAACTGAGCCGTGTAAAAGCAGGGGTATTCGGACTGGCTACCCGCCTATATGGTATCTCTTTCAAAGAAAACAAGGATATACCGGTCTATCATCCGGATGTACAGGCATACGAGGTATTCGATAAAGACGGCAGTTTTCTGGCAGTTCTTTATACCGACTTCCACCCGCGTGCAGGCAAACGCTCCGGAGCATGGATGACCAACTATAAAGAGCAGTGGATAGAGGAAGACGGAACCAACAGCCGCCCTCATGTAGCGGTAACCATGAACTTTACCAAACCGACACCCGACAAGCCGGCACTGCTGACATTCTCCGAAGTGAATACTTTCTTGCATGAATTCGGACATGCCCTGCACGGTATGTTTGCCAATACCCGTTTCCAGAGTATGAGTGGAACCAATGTGTATTGGGATTTCGTAGAGTTGCCTTCGCAGATTATGGAGAACTTTGCTATCGAGAAAGATTTCCTGAACACCTTTGCCTGCCATTATCAGACACAGGAGCCTATGCCGGAAGCACTGCTGCAGCGTATCATTGATGCATCCAATTTCAATGTGGCATATGCCTGCCTGCGTCAAGTCAGCTTCGGTCTGCTGGATATGGCCTGGTATACACGCCGCACAGCCTTCGACGGAGATGTAAGGCAGTATGAAAAAGAAGCATGGAAACGTGCTCAGGTATTGCCTCAGTGCGAAGAAACTTGTATGAGTGTACAGTTCGGACACATCATGTCTGGCGGATATTCTGCCGGATATTACAGCTACAAATGGGCAGAAGTATTGGATGCTGATGCTTTTTCGGTATTCAAGGAAAAAGGAATCTTCAATAAAGGAGTAGCACAATCATTCCGTGACAATATTTTGTCGAAAGGAGGAACAGAACATCCGATGACACTATACAAACGTTTCCGGGGACAAGAACCCACCATACAAGCTTTATTAAAACGAAACGGTATACAATAAAAATATGAGAAAGACATTCCTAAAATATAGTATTTATCTTTTGCTGACATTGCCTATCCTGTTAAGCAGTTGCAACAACGAAGACGATGTCAATGAGATTTTTGTCAGCCGGGGAACATGGTATGTAGTAAACTATTATACCGGTGTAAACTGGGACTCTAACAACGACAGAGATGCACGTCCGGTTATAACCAACGTGCAGGAACTTCAAGTTATTCAGCAGTTCAATATCACATTCAAAGACGACGGAACACTGGAAGGGAATATGCAGAACGCAACTTTCACCGGATACTGGCAGGCCAACGGAGAAGACCGCTCTGTTTCCATTACACGTCTTAAAGCCTCTACCAACAAAGTAGAAGGACGAAATAAAGAATTTATAGAAACTTTGGAAAGAGCCCGTTTCTATCAGGGAGACAGCGGAATGCTGAGACTGGCTCCACAAGAACGTACTACTTGCATTCAATTTACACACATTAAGCAAAATGGGAACAACTGAAAACAAACAGGAAATACTTGACAAACGCTACATGCGTATGGCCACCATCTGGTCGGAGAACTCGTATTGTGCCCGCCGGAAAGTCGGAGCATTGATAGTCAAAAACAAGATGATTATCTCTGATGGGTATAACGGTACCCCAGCCGGATTCGAAAACATATGCGAAGACGACAATGGAGTGACAAAGCCTTATGTACTTCACGCAGAAGCCAATGCTATTACCAAAATCGCACGTTCTGGAAACAGCAGTGAGGGAGCTACACTCTATGTAACGGCTTCACCTTGCATAGAATGCGCCAAACTGATTATACAAGCAGGCATCAAACGAGTAGTATATGCAGAAAAATACCGTCTGGAAGAAGGTCTGGATTTACTCCGACGCGCAAACATAGAGTTGGTTTATCTCAATCTGAATGAAAATGAATAAATTGAAGTTATGACAAACAATAGTAAAAACCGTTTTGTACCCCTGCTATTGGCAGCATGCCTGATAGCCGGTATAGGTATAGGTACCTTTTATGCCGATCATTTTTCCGGTAATAAACTAGGTATCATCAATACCTCGTCCAACAAACTGAATGCATTATTACGTATCATTGAAGACCAGTATGTAGACACAGTCGACATGACCAATCTGGTAGAAGAAGCCATGCCTCAGATTTTATCTGAACTGGACCCACACTCCTCTTATATTCCGGCTAAAGATCTGGAAGCTGTCAATGCCGACCTGAAAGGACATTTCAGCGGAATTGGAGTGCAGTTTACCATTCAGGATGATACAATTCATATTAACAGTGTGATAAAAGGAGGGCCGTCGGAAAAAATCGGTCTGATGGCAGGCGACCGTATCGTAGAGATAGATGACTCGGCTTTTGTGGGTAAAATCGTAACCAACAGTGAATCGATGAGACGTCTGAAAGGCGAAAAAGGCAGTAAAGTAAAACTGGGAATATACCGCCCGGGAGAAAAAGAACTGTTACATTTCACTGTAGTACGCGGAGACATTCCTGTAAAAAGTATCGATGCAGCCTATATGGTAAACGATAAATTCGGTTATGTAAAAGTAAATAAATTCGGAGAAACAACCTATCCGGAATTATTGATTGCACTGGCCAAACTGAATCAGGAAAACTGCAAGGGATTAATTATCGACTTACGCGGAAATACAGGAGGATATATGGCTGCAGCCATACAGATGGTCAACGAATTCCTTCCAAACAACCGACTGATAGTGTATACAGAAGGAAGAAAATCGCCACGTGAAAACTACAGTTCCAACGGAACCGGAAGCAGTCAGGATATGCCGCTTATTGTACTGATGGACGAAGGTTCTGCTTCTGCAAGCGAAATCTTTGCCGGAGCCATTCAGGACAACGACAGAGGAACTATCATCGGCCGCCGTTCGTTTGGAAAGGGACTGGTACAGCAGCCTATTGAGTTCAGCGATAAATCGGCCATCCGCCTGACTATTGCACGCTATTATACTCCTTCGGGGCGCTGCATACAGAAACCTTATGAAAAAGGAAAAGAAGCAGAATACGAACTGGATATTCTTACCCGATACGAGCACGGTGAGTTCTTCTCTGCCGACAGTATCAAACAGAATGAAAAGGAAATCTATCATACCAGTCTGGGAAGACCTGTATACGGAGGAGGAGGTATCATGCCGGATATCTTTGTTCCGCAAGATACCATTGGTATGAATTCTTACTTCAGAACTGCTGCAACCCGCGGACTTATTATCCGTTACTCATTCGAATATACAGACCAGAACCGCACTAAACTGCAGCAATATACCACAGCCGCAGAGATGGAAAAATTCTTGAAAACTCAAGGACTATTGGATAAGTTCGCATCTTTTGCAGAAAAGAAAGGATTAAAACGCCGCAATATCCTTCTGTATAAGGCCAAAAATCTTTTTGAGCTGAGTCTTTACGGAAACATCATATACAACATGTTGGGTATAGAAGCCTATACTGAATATATGAACTTAAGTGACAATACAGTGCTTAAAGCAATAGAAGTGCTTGAAAAAGGCGAATCTTTCCCTAAAGCTCCGGAAGAAAATACAGAAAACGTAGCTCAGGAAAAAAATGACAGTAACAAAGCGTGAATGGCGCACACTGATTGCGCAAAAGAAAAAGACATATACTTCTGCACAATTAACCCAATGGTCTTCCAGTTTGCTTTCGAAACTGGAAGACCATCCGGTTTTTTGCCAGGCGAAAACCGTACTCATGTACTATGCTCTTCCCGATGAAGTACAGACCCAGGCATTTGTAGAACGATGGAGTAAATCGAAGAATATTATCCTTCCGGTAGTACAAGGGAATGATCTGGAGTTGCGCTTTTATGAAGGAAAGGACAGTCTGAAAAAGGGGGCTTATGGAATAGAAGAACCTAATGGCAGAAGACTGACCAATTATAATGACATAGAACTGGCAATTATCCCCGGAGTGTCTTTCGACAGGGAAGGAAACCGGCTGGGACGTGGGAAAGGATATTACGATCGGCTTTTACCCCAACTGTCGGCTTACAAAATAGGTATCTGCTTTCAGTTTCAGGTAGCTCCCCTACTCCCTACAGAACCTTTTGACATTTTAATGGATGAAGTGTGGACCGAAAACGGATGTATCAGCAAAACACAATATTCACAATAACCTGGGAACCGACCTTCTCGTTTAAGCTACGTACCAGAAGTTCTCTTCCCATCATCAGTTCCTGGCGAAGCACAGAAGAAGAAAGTTGCACATAAAGCGTCTGATTCTTTATATACAGATTCATGGTGTAGCGGGTAATTGTTTCCCCCACTATATCTTTCCATGCATCGACCAACCGATACTCGTTCAAAGGTGTTTCCAATCCCTGCTGACGCAAGAGCCTCCGTATCACATCACCTATCTGCTCTGTATTATTCCGCTTCATTAGTTACTTTCTTTATTACGTTCTACTACACTTCCGCCGTCTACCTCAAATACAGCATAGTCGCCGTCTAACTTGTGCAGAATTTTATCTAAGTGCTCCCGGTTTGTGTCAGTGATGAATATCTGACCGAAATTATCGCCTGAAACAAGTTTCACAATTTGCTCTACTCTCAATGCATCCAGTTTGTCAAATATATCATCCAGCAAAACCAAAGGAGTAGTCTGACTTCCCGTACGTTTCAAGAAATCGAACTGAGCCAGTTTCAACGCAATCAGATATGTTTTGTTCTGACCTTGCGAACCTTCTCTTTTAATGGGGAAATCACCCAACTTCATAATCAAATCATCCTTATGTACGCCTTTCAATGAATAACCCATAATACGGTCGCGCTGACGGTTCTCCTTCAACAAAGTCAGAAGATCGGCCTGCTCCAAATGCGATTCATAAGAAAGACTGACCTGCTCACGGTTTTGAGAAATATAAGAATAGTACGATTGAAAGACCGGAATAAATTCATCTATGAATTCTTTCCGCTTGCGATACACCACAGCACCTGCAGCAGCCATCATTTCTTCCCAAACCAGCATCAGCTCATCATCTGGCTCCATATCCGCCTTCAGCAGTGTATTCCGCTGCTGCAAAGCCTTGTTGTAACGAATCAGTGCATCCAGATACTCACGGTCGAACTGAGAAATCACCACATCCATAAACCGGCGACGTTCTTCACTTCCTCCACCTATTAATATAGAGTCGGCAGGAGAAACCATTACCAGAGGAATCAAACCGATATGATCGGACAGACGGGAGTATTCTTTCTTATTTCTCTTGAACTGTTTTTTCTGTTTACGCTTCAATCCACAATACACCTCTTCGGGCTCTCCATGATCTGTCTCATAAAAACCCTGTATCACAAAAAACTCATGTCCGTGTTGTATGTTTTGGGAATCGATAGGATTCGTTGCACTCTTACAGAACGACAGATAATATACTGCATCCATCAGGTTTGTCTTTCCCATGCCATTCTTACCAATGATACAGTTCAGTTTACGGGAAAAAGACAGTTCAACTTCTTCTAAATTTTTATAACTTAATATCGAGATGCGTTTCAACCACATAAATTCAATCTATTTCGAAAGACAAAAATACGAATAAAAGGAAGATTGAAAAAAAACATGTCTTCAAATTTCATTTATATATAGAAATAAATTACTTTTGCTGACCAAAATAGGTCTATAACAGAAAAATAATAAAACGAATATAAAAATGACTGAAAAAAAACACACTCAAGATCCTTTGAATGTAGATGAAGCATTGAATACTTCTGAAGCATTCCTTCTTAAGAACAAAAATCTATTATTGGGCATCGTTGCAGCAATTGTAGTAGTAGTTGCCGGTGTATTGGGTTACAAACACTTTATTTCTGCACCGAAAGAACTGAAAGCTGCAGAAGCTATTTTCAAGGGTGAACAATATTTTGGAGCTGATAACTATGAAGTTGCTTTGAATGGCGACAGCATTGATTATGCAGGTTTCGTGAAATTGGCAGACGAATTCAGCGGAACTGATGCAGGAAACTTGGCTAATGCATATGCTGGAATCTGCTATGCTCAGTTGGGCAAATACGAAGATGCCATCAAATTCTTGGATAAATTCAGTGCAGACGACTATTTTGTAGCTCCGGCTATCATCGGAACTTTGGGTAACTGCTATGCTCAGGTTGGTCAGTTAGACAAAGCTGCTGCTACTTTATTAAAAGCTGCCGACAAGGCAAACAGCGTATCACTGAGTCCTATATATTTGCTGCAGGCTGGACAGATCCTGGAAAAACAGGGTAAGAATGCAGAAGCAGTAGAAGCTTACAAGCAAATCAAAACTAAATATGCCAACTCTTATCAGGCAATGGATATTGATAAATATATCGAACGAGCTTCTATTAAATAAAATATTATAAACTGAGAATGAGAAATTGAGAATCGGAAAAAGAGAAGGTTTTCCTTCTGCTTTTCCATTCTCAATTTCTCATTTTATTTTTCCAAATATCTTTTATATATGGCAACAGCTTATCACAACCTATCAGATTACGATTTCAACTCTGTGCCTGATGCTTCAAATATGCGTTTTGGCATTGTTGTATCCGAATGGAACAGCAACATCACCGGAGCTTTGCTCAATGGAGCAGTAAACACCTTGAAAAAGCATGGAGCAAAAGAAGAAAACATCCTTGTTCAAACAGTTCCGGGAAGTTTCGAACTGACATATGGTTCGGCACAAATGATAAAAAGCGGAAAAGTGGATGCAGTAATCGCTATCGGCTGCGTAGTTCGCGGAGATACTCCACATTTTGATTATGTATGTGCAGGAACTACCCAAGGCATTGCACATCTGAATGCAACAACCGATGTACCAGTGATTTACGGACTGATTACAACCAATAACATGGAGCAGGCAGAAGATCGTGCAGGTGGAAAATTAGGCAACAAGGGAGATGAATGTGCAATTACTGCAATAAAAATGATCGATTTTGTTTGCAAATTAAAAAAATAGTTGTACCTTTGCATCGCAATTGAGAGAAACACTAACACTTAAGATTGCGAATGGGCAAATACCAGAGTGGCCAAATGGGGCAGACTGTAAATCTGCTGGCTTACGCCTTCGGTGGTTCGAATCCATCTTTGCCCACAAAAAATTGCGGAAGTAGCTCAGTTGATAGAGCATTAGCCTTCCAAGCTGAGGGTCGCGGGTTTGAGTCCCGTCTTCCGCTCTTCTTTTTCTTCTTCTTTTGCTGTTATAGCTCAGCGGTAGAGCACTTCCTTGGTAAGGAAGAGGTCCCGGGTTCAAGTCCCGGTAACAGCTCGTGAAATTGTAAAGCTGATTATTAATCAAAATAAATAACAAGTAAAGCTATGGCTAAAGAGAAATTTGAACGTTCGAAACCGCACGTTAACATTGGTACTATTGGTCACGTTGACCACGGTAAAACCACTTTGACTGCTGCCATCACAACAGTATTGGCAAAGAAAGGTCTTTCTGAATTGCGTTCTTTCGATTCAATCGATAACGCTCCTGAAGAAAAAGAAAGAGGTATCACTATCAACACTTCTCACGTAGAATATCAGACTGCAAACCGTCACTATGCTCACGTAGACTGTCCGGGACACGCTGACTACGTTAAGAACATGGTTACTGGTGCTGCTCAGATGGACGGTGCTATCATCGTTTGTGCTGCAACTGATGGTCCGATGCCTCAAACTCGCGAACACATTCTGTTGGCTCGTCAGGTAAACGTACCTCGTCTGGTTGTATTCTTGAACAAATGCGATATGGTAGACGACGAAGAAATGTTGGAACTCGTTGAAATGGAAATGAGAGAACTTCTTTCATTCTATGATTTCGATGGTGACAATACTCCTATCATCCGTGGTTCTGCTCTTGGCGCATTGAACGGTGTTGAAAAATGGGAAGACAAAGTTATGGAACTGATGGATGCAGTTGATAACTGGATTCCACTGCCTCCGCGCGATGTTGATAAACCATTCTTGATGCCGGTTGAAGACGTGTTCTCTATCACAGGTCGTGGTACTGTAGCAACAGGTCGTATCGAAACTGGTGTTATCCACGTTGGTGATGAAATCGAAATCCTTGGTTTAGGTGAAGATAAGAAATCAGTTGTAACTGGTGTTGAAATGTTCCGTAAACTGTTGGATCAAGGTGAAGCTGGTGACAACGTAGGTCTTTTGCTTCGTGGTATTGACAAGAACGAAATCAAACGTGGTATGGTTCTTTGTAAACCAGGTCAGATTAAACCGCACTCTAAATTCAAAGCTGAGGTTTATATCTTGAAGAAAGAAGAAGGTGGTCGTCACACTCCGTTCCACAACAAATACCGTCCTCAGTTCTATCTGCGTACTATGGACTGTACAGGTGAAATCACTTTGCCGGAAGGAACAGATATGGTAATGCCGGGTGATAACGTAACTATCAACGTAGAGTTGATCTATCCGGTTGCATTGAACGTAGGTTTGCGTTTCGCTATCCGTGAAGGTGGACGTACTGTAGGTGCTGGTCAGATTACTGAACTTCTTGACTAATATTTGTCATTGAAATAAATATTATAGTTCCCGATTTTTCGGGAACTATTTTTACGGGAATAGCTCAGTTGGTAGAGCATCGGTCTCCAAAACCGAGTGTCGGGAGTTCGAGCCTCTCTTCCCGTGCTAAAATTAAAAGAATATGTTTACAAAGATAACAAATTATTGTAAGGAATCTTATGACGAACTAGTCCATAAAGTATCATGGCCTACTCGTTCAGAACTTTCTAGTAGTGCAATGGTTGTTTTATATGCTTCCCTCCTCATTGCGCTCGTTGTTTTTCTTATGGATTCTGCCTTCCGTTTCATTATGGAAGACGTTATCTATCCGCACTAATAAACAGTTAGAAAATGTCTGAGATTGAAAAAAAATGGTACGTACTTCGTGCTGTAAGTGGTAAAGAAGCTAAGGCAAAGGAATTTATTGAGGCAGAAATGCGCAATACCAGCCTTGGAGAATACGTATCTCAGGTATTGATTCCTACCGAAAAGATTTATCAGGTTCGCAATGGTAAGAAAATTGTGAAGGAAAGAAGTTATCTTCCTGGGTATGTCTTGGTAGAGGCTGCATTGGTTGGAGAGGTAGCTCATCATTTGAGAAACATCACCAACGTGATCGGCTTCTTGGGCGGTCAGGAACATCCGGTTCCTTTGAGACAATCTGAAGTGAATCGTATACTGGGTACGGTGGATGAACTGCAGGAAGTAAGCGAAGATGTAAATGTTCCTTACACTGTAGGAGAAACAGTGAAAGTTGCGGTCGGACCGTTCAGCGGATTCAGTGGTATCATTGAAGAAGTGAGCGCGGAAAAACGCAAGCTGAAAGTAATGGTCAAAATATTCGGACGGAAAACTCCGTTGGAATTAGGCTTTACGGATGTAGAAAAGGAATAATGCATTTTGTTACGTGTGTTATTCTGTTCGTTGATTATTTATATTAAATTTTAAGAAAATGGCTAAAGAAGTTGCTGGACTAATCAAATTACAGATTAAAGGAGGCGC
>ERZ1027150.558-NODE-558-length-31970-cov-9.876704_pt1 | contig 31970 bp, 25 predicted proteins | sample MGYA00519276_ERZ1027150 | MGnify/ENA primary metagenome ERZ1027150 (study PRJEB26926, sample SAMN06164860) | human gut metagenome | biome: ENVO:00009003; feature: ENVO:2100002; material: ENVO:00002003 | host: Homo sapiens | place: USA | collected 2012 ... | reverse complement strand
AGCGTCAGATGTGTATAAGAGACAGTAGTAATACGTTATAGAATCATAATAAAAATCAAATAAAAACAACGCAAAATGCAAAATAATTCAAAAAATATATTTACTTTGCAAAAAACAATTAAACAAAAGCCTTATTGTTTGATTGTTAAAATGAAGGAAGTGAGCAAAAAACATTTACATAGATGAGTTATCACAACATCTAATAACTATAAAAATTAGTTACTATGAACGAACACCAAAAGAAACAAAAGGCAAAAAAATTGCCTGACATCAGGTATTTTCTCCCTAAGGGAAGACAAGGGTTACTCATTGCCACTCTCGGCTGCATGTTATCGAGTGGATTATGGGCTGCAGAAAACCAGTCAGCAACGGTTCAAAGTCCGCAGAACAAGACCCAGAACTTTACAGGAAAAGTTTTCGACAGCAAGGATGGTTCTTCCCTGATAGGATGTACCGTAAGGGTAAAAGGCAAAAAGGCTGCCACAATTACAGACGTAAACGGAAACTACAGCATTACGGCGTCTCCCAACGACATACTGATTATCTCCTATGTCGGATATGAAACCATCGAGGTACCGGCAGGAAGTAAAAAAGCAGCTAAAATATACATGACCGATGACAGTGTCATCATGGATGATGTGGTCATTACGGGATACCAGACGTTGAAGAAGTTCAACGTGACCGGAGCTGTCAATACCATCGGAAAAGACAAAGTCTCACTCCGAAGCAGTGTGGGACTGGGAGGCATTCTGGAAGGTTCAGTCCCGGGACTGAACGTATATAATGACCAGTACCGTATCCGTGGAGGAGCCTCCTTGAATTCGGGCAATGACCCTTTGTTTATTGTGGATGACTTTGAGGTAGAGGAACTGCCCGAAAACATGGACTTGGTTGAAAGCATCACGGTATTGAAGGATGCTTCCGCCACAGCCATCTGGGGATCGCGGGCTGCCAACGGAGTGATTGTCATCACTACCAAAAAAGGAAAGAGAAATGATTTCAAGGTCTCTTACTCCAACAACTTCAAGGTGGCCGCCAAACCGAATTTTGACGACTTGAACCGGGCGACCTCGGAACAGATTATCGACTTCGACCGGGCGGTCTTCTTAGGCGGATACGATGCAATGATGGGAGGATTCGGATACCAAGGTGCAGGATATTCATTATCACAGGCTGTTTTCCAGGACTATATGCCAGAATATGGCGAGGAAGTGAGTGCCGAGGACATGGCAAAAATCGATGCCCGCCTGGCACAACTGGCTACTTTGTCGAACCGCAAACAGATTGAAGACTACCTGCTGCGCAATGCATTCAAGCAGCAGCATCTGGTATCAATTTCCGGAGGAAGTGACCGGGTGAACTACTTCTTGTCAGGCAGTTTCATCGGAGGACATTCAGAATACGTAGGCGACCGGCAGAAATCATTCAACATCAACTCTCGTCTTTCTTATAAATTATTGTCTAACCTGACGTTGCGTTCCGACATTTCTGCTACTTTCGACAATAACGACAACGGATATACCGGTTTAAGCAGCGATATCTATAACCTCTATCCGTTCCAGATGCTGGTGGACGAACAAGGTAACCGAATCGCCGATTATTCGCAGTTCTCACGCATGGATGCCGACCGGCTGACCCGCGATTACGGTTTCTTGAGTTTCGGCAAGAACCTGCTTGATGAAATTGATTATGCAAACAATACGACAAAGAACGTTGACTACAAGACACGCTTCGGTATGGACTTCAAGGTTATGGAAGGCCTGAACCTTTCAGCCGACTATCAGTATGAGAAATACCAATCGGTCACGAAAGAGGTACAGTCGTCCAACAGTTATTACGTACGCCACCTTGTCAACTCCCATACCGTAGTAGAGGACAATGGTCTTACTTACAGAATCCCTAAAGGAGACATTCTGGACCACTCACAACTGGATACAGAAGCCTGGATTCTAAAACTTGGAGCAACCTTGAACCGAAATTTCGGTGCCGAGAAGCAGCATTATGTAAATGCTACCGGTGGTTTTGAAATGCGAAGCAAACACACTACAAGCGAAACTTATCGCAAGTTGGGATACAATGACCAATTACTGACATGGACCCCGATCAACGCCGTAGAACTGGCTCAGAACGGAACAAAAAATCAATGGGGCACTTCATCTTATTATGACAGTGCCAGCTATGACCGGTTTACCGATAATCTGAACCGGGAAATATCTTATTTCCTTTCGGCTGTATATACTTATGACAACCGCTATACCGTAAGCGGCAGCCTTCGTATAGATAAGTCAAATCTGTTTGGTGTCAGCGATAAGTATCGCCGGAATCCGATATGGGCGTTGGGAGCTAACTGGAACATCAAAAATGAGAAATTCTTCAAATGTGATGCCGTCAGTGCATTGATGGTGAGAGCCTCCTGGGGACTAACCGGTAACTTCGACAGAAGCGGACTTACATCGCCTGTCATGATCGGACGTTTCATCAGCAGCAGTCTGGTAGACGGAGGTGGCTATATGCGAATCTCTTCACCACCCAACCCGTTACTGAGATGGGAACGCACAGAATCACTCAACTTCTCTGTAGATTTAGGTCTGTTTGACAGAATCAACACTACATTCACTTACTACCACAACAAGAGTTATGACCTGCTGGGAGAAACACAGTTGGACCCTACTGTCGGATATGAAGAACAAAGCATCAACTCAGCCAACATGAACAACTCCGGTTTCGAAATCCAGCTGGATGCAGATGTAATCCGCACACGCGATTTCACCTGGAACATCGGATGGGTATTCGGTTATAATAAGAATGAAATTACCAAGAACGACGCATACGACAGCGACCCGGTCATCAACCGTACAAGAGGCATCACCAAGTTTGTTGAAGGTTATGCACGTGAAGGGCTCTGGAGTTACCGGTGGGCCGGACTGAACGAAATCGGAATGCCGCAGGCTTACAAAGCCGACGGTACAAAGGTGACCGATCCTACACTGATCGAAGTGGAAGATCTGGAATTCAGCGGTACTTATCAGCCGAAGTATTCCGGTAGTTTCACCACCGGATTCAGGTATAAAGGATTACAAGCCAACTTCCTGTTTACCTATAACTTCGGCCATGTGTTTCGTGTGGAATATCCGGATATGAACCCGATGAGTTCCAATCCAGACATGAACAAAATGATCGGCGACCGATGGCGTGAACCGGGAGATGAATTAAGGACAGACATCCCCGCTATCCTTCCGGATGTAAATGACTTCTGGGATTATTATAGTGGTCTGGATTATTTCACAAAATACTCTTCCAACAGCATACGGAAGGGAGACATGATCCGCCTGCGCGAAATTCTGGTAAACTATGAGCTGCCTAAAAAATGGATTCATAAGACTCCGATAAAACGTCTGTCACTCACTGCCCAGCTGAACAACATCTGGTTGTGGACAGCCAACAAGGAAGGATATGATCCGGAAGCCGTATCACCGGTAAGCGGAGACTTTTCACTCACCGAGCCGCTGGCTTTCACTTTTGGATTTAAACTTGATTTCTGATTTTTTCTGATTACGCTAAAACAAGAACACTATGAAACACTTATACCAATTAGGATTAGGATTATTAATCGCTTTATGTGCTTCGTGCGATGACTTTCTGGACACTGTCCCTAAAGGAAAAGTCATCCCAACTACCGTTTCCGATTATGGCAATATCATGAAGGATATTTCCTTATCCGGTTCATACGATGCCCTACCATATTTCTGTTCGGACGATGTGTTTGTTCCGGACGAGCAGATTAATCTGACCAGTCCGACCCATAAGGCTTATTTCTGGATGGAGTACTTTTACCGCCAGGAAGAATCCGACAAGAACTGGAACGATACATATTCGAAGATATATACCGTAAATGTGGTCATCAACAACATCATGGGAGCCACAGAGGGAAGTCAGGAGGATAAAGAGCGGATCATGGCTGAAGCAAAGATTTTCAGGGCTTACTACTACTGGTATTTGCAGCAACTCTATGCAGCCGCATATGATGCAGAAACAGCTGCAACCGATTTAAGTGTGCCTATGCCTCTTGAGCCCAACCTGGAAGCCAAGCTCAGCCGTGTCACCGTCGAACAGGTGAGCGCGCAGATTCTGAGTGACCTGGAAGGGATTGCCGAACAGTTGCCTGTCATGGGCAGCAACCCTTACAAGCCCAACCGGGCCGCAGCTTATGCCATGCGTGCCCGTGCCCTCTTCTTTATGAGAGAATACGATAAGGCAGCCGCTGAAGCCGATAAAGCACTCAAGTTGAACAGCCAGTTAGATGATATGAAAACCTGGTCGTTTACCGACGATATCCCTTCGGAAACAGTGAACGGTATGCCTCAGCCTATCTCATCTGCCGAAAAGATCTGGTTTCATAGTGTAAATGGATCTGGTGCATTACGCATGACTGTCATTCCGGAGGATCTGCTGGCTTTATATAAACAGAATGAGAAAGACCTGCGTCTGAAATTCTGGTTTTCCACAAAGGATAAAAACGGATTTTTCTATGATGAAGATACTTACTGCTACCTTCAGCAGACTCCGAATTATAATATCAGTGTACCTGAAATGATGCTGATTAAAGCCGAAGCACTTGCCCGAAAGAACGATACGAAAGCCCTGGATATCCTCAATGAGTTGCGTAAATATCGGTTCTTGGATACTGATTATACGGAACTGACTCCGCAGGACGGAAAGAATCTGTTGGAGATTGTATTGACGGAAAGACGGAGAGAACTCGCATTGTCGGGCTTAAGATGGTTCGACATGAAACGCCTGATCAAGGACGGACTTTATACGCAAACACTGACCCGTGCGACACCGGACGGAAAGACACAGACTTTGAGTCCCACTTCCAACCGTTACCTGTTCCCGATTCCACTGGAAGTGATAGCCAAGAACAGCAATATTGTACAAAATCCACGCTAAAAAAGAAGAAAAATGAAAAAACTGATTTTATTAACCATAGGGATATGGGGCAGCATGGCCTGTACCCGACAAGCAAACGATAAATTTGTAATCAACGGAACCCTAGACAACCCGTTTACCGGAACGGTATACCTGGGACATATTGACGGACGGTACACTCACGTCGATTCGGTCAAGCTGACCAATGAATCCAACTTTTCGTTCATACGTCAGACGGACCGGACCGACAATTACCGGATAGACTTCCATCCTTACCAGAGCGGATACGAAATCATTACCGAGCCTGGGGGTAAGTATGAGTTGAAAGCCGGCGGTGTAGACGTAATTCAGGGAGAAGAGCAAAAACTGATGAACAGCTATCTGGAAAAGATCAAACCGTTGGAGGATGAGGGAGCTGCCCTGTCCCAGGAATACGAAAAGGCACACAAAGAAAACGATTCGCAGATGCTTTCGGAACTGCAGCTGAAGCTGACAGCAAACTGGAAAAAGAAAGAGGAAACCAATATAGCCTTTATCAAGCAACATCCGGGCAGTTATACGGCCGTGGAAATAGTCGGCGACCTGCTCCTCAGAGAATACCCTGAGTGGAAAGACGTTTACGAGACGATTGATACGTTAAGCTATACGTATTCGTATGCCTATCAGGCATTCAAAGAAAAGATGGAAAAAGCCCGTTCAGTATGGATGCAGGACCTGCCCGCTCCCTATTTCGAGACAACGGACATAAAAGGAAAAAAAGTAACACTGAAAGACTTCAAAGGAAAATATCTGTTGCTTGACTTCTGGGCCTCCTGGTGCCGTCCGTGCCGTGACAAGGCCAAAGAAATCAAGAAAATCTATCCGCTGCTGCAGGCAAAGGGAGTTGCCATGTGCGGAATCAGCATCGATGACAACCGTGCACAGTGGCTCAAAGCTTCGAAGGAGGACGGCATCATCTGGACCAACACTTGTGAACTGAAAGACTTCCGCCACCACACCATTGCCAAGGAATACAAGGTAGAACAGATTCCGGCTCTATTTCTGATTGATCCGGAAGGAATCATCATCAAGCAAAATCCGAGCATTGACTATCTGATGTCGCTCCCGGAACATCCTTGATTCTTCCATAAGAAATCCCTCTCCGCCATAGCCCCAAACGGCAGGCAGAGAGGGATTTCAATTTTAACCCTGATTTTTTATTTTTTTACTACTGACACATTATCAATCAATGCCTTTGAATCCTTGTTCTGTAGCTGGATTACCAGAATCAGATTCTTGTAGGTATCTTCAGTAGCAGCTGATTCAGTGATTTTTCCACCCTTTGCCTCTACTCCCTGTGCGCTGGCAAACGCATCCACTACTCTTGAGAAATCGAAGTTGGCAGTTACTTTATTCCACTTGCTACCCTTCAGTTTGCGGCTATATGCAGCAGCCGACTGCTTTTTGGTAGCCTCATTATTCAGGTCAAACTTCTCACGCATGATAAAGACCTTATTACTCTTGGCATCACAGATGAAGAAACGGACTTCTGCGTCACCGCTCACTGCCTTTGCTTCAAAAGAAACAGTATAAACAGCTTTTTCCAAACCTTCCAGACGCTGTCCCAGATAAGCCTTATACCAAGAGTTGTTGTTGGTATTCTCAATCTGAACCACATTGCCGTGAGCATCGTCGTCGGTAGCTGCTGTAATGACTGTACCACCGTTGGCTTTTTCAAGCACGAACCAGTCTGCTGAAGCAGGAACCGTCTTATTGATTTCCTCGTTCAACGGAGTGTCGAAAGTTCCGTTCTTAACCACATTCTGTGCGATACCACCCAATGCCAGGCAGGCAAAAGCGAGAGACAATACTTGTTTTTTCATGTTCTACGATTATTTAAAAGATTAATTAATTACACCTTGACAACTGCAAAAATAGTTATGAAACGCATAAAAACCGGCTATTTCCGTACATTTATCGTATAATAAAATACATTTTGCCTATTAGAAGAAAGAGAAAGGGAATTTAAAAAGGCCGTACCGGAGGTACGACCCTTTCAACCTATAAAAACAACAACTAGAGTTATAACTCTTCTTTTTCCTGTTCTTCAAATTCCTTCATCAGCTTGTTCTGTACATCTGTCGGAACCAGTTCATAGCTGGCGAACTTCATGATGAAGGAAGCACGTCCACCTGTAAGTGAGCTCAACGCCGTAGAGTAGTTGGACATTTCTTTCAAAGGTACTTTGGCAGCCAGTTTTTCATAACCTTTCTCACTGCTCATACCCATAATCATACCGCGGCGTCCCTGCATGTCACTCATTACATCTCCCAGTTTATCACTCGGCACAAAGACCTCCACATCATAAATCGGTTCCAGAATCTTCGGACCGGCATTCTTGAAGGCTTCACTGAACGCGTTGCGGCCTGCCAGCATGAACGAGATTTCATTGGAATCAACCGGGTGCATCTTTCCGTCGTATACAATCACACGTACATCACGGGCATATGAACCGGTCAGCGGGCCCTGTTCCATACGGCTCATAATACCCTTCAGGATAGCCGGCATGAAACGTGCGTCGATGGCACCACCTACCACACTGTTCACAAATACCAACTTGCCACCCCATTCCAGGTCGATGACTTCCGTACCCTTCACATTCATCTTATATTCCTGACCATTGAATTTATAAGTTTCAGGAGCAGGCATGCCTTCGTAATACGGTTCTACAATCAAGTGTACTTCACCGAACTGTCCGGCACCACCCGACTGTTTCTTATGACGATAGTCGGCACGTGCAGCCTTGGTAATGGTTTCACGATACGGAATCTTCGGTTCATAGAACTGAATCTGCAGTTTCTCATTGTTCTCGATACGCCATTTCAATGTACGCAAGTGGAATTCACCCTGACCATGAACCAGAATCTGCTTCAATTCCTTAGACTGCTCAACTACCCAAGTCGGATCTTCCTCACGCATACGGTTCAGGATAGCCATCATCTTTTCAGTGTCGGCTTCGTTCACCGGACGGATGGCACGGGTATATTTCGGGTTCGGATATTTGATGAAATTGAAACGGTTTTCACAATCCTTGCCGTTCAGGGTATTGCCTGTCTTCACGTCTTTCAGTTTTACCGTACAACCGATATCACCGGCACGGAGTTCATCCACCTTCTCGCGGTTGGCACCGGCACATACATAAAGCTGAGCCATACGTTCCTTCGAACCACGGTCGGCATTGTTCAGGTCGTCACCTTCGTGAACCACACCACTCATCACTTTGAAGTACTGTACGTCACCGATATGTGGTTCAACCGCAGTCTTGAAAAAATACAATGAAGCAGGTGCGTCACACTTCGGTTCTACAGGTACCCCGCGTGTATTATGTACCACAGGCATTTCGTCTACAAACGGAACCACGTTACCGAGGAATTCCATCAGACGGCGTACACCCATGTCCTTGCCTGCACATACGCAGAATACCGGGAACATACCGCGTGCGGCCAGTCCCTTGCGGATACCTTCACGCATTTCGTCTTCTGTCAGCGATTCTGATTCAAAGAATTTTTCCATCAGGGTCTCGTCGTGTTCGGCTGCAGCTTCCACCAGTGTCTTGTGCCATTCCTGTGCCTTTTCCATTTCTTCAGCCGGAATGTCTTCGATAGTAGGAGCACCACCTTCCGGGCCCCAAGTATATTTTTTCATCAAAAGTACATCAATCAACGAATTGAAGTCGGGTCCTGTAGCCAGCGGATACTGAACCGGAACAACTTTAGAACCGTAATTTTCTTTCAACTGTTCGAGTACGTGGTCGAAGTCACACTTTTCACTGTCAAGCTGGTTTACCAGGAAAATCACCGGTTTACCCAGTTTCTCCGTATAACGGAAATGATTCTGTGTACCCACTTCCGGACCGTACTGACCGTTCAGCAGCAAAATAGCCGTATCCGTTACATTCAGTGCCGTCATGGCCGCTCCCACAAAGTCATCACTACCCGGACAGTCGATAATATTCAGTTTCTTACCATTCCACTCCACATGAAATACGGTAGAGAATACAGAGTAACCATACTCCTGCTCTACCGGAAAATAATCGCTTACCGTATTCTTGGCAGTAATTCTGCCGCGACGTTTTATAATACCACTCTCATAGAGCAGCGCCTCTGTGAGGGTGGTCTTACCTGATCCATCATTGCCAAGAAGGGCAATATTCTTAATTTCGTTGGTCTGATATACTTTCATGGTATTTCAAGATTTAATTAGTAAACGAAAGGATATGCTTTTCATATCTCTTGATTTTTAAGTGTGCGCAAATTAGAAATTAATGTTCAGAAATGCAACACTTACATTCGTGTTACTAAACTATGTTTTTAGGCAGAAAGTGATTTCAGGGAGAGTTAATATACAGCCTGACAGCCGATAAATTCTTCGATTTTTCCTACCTTTGCGGGAAACAAAAACAGAATATCCGTTCCATGGCCGGCATTTACATTCATATTCCATTCTGCAAGCGCAGATGCATTTACTGTGATTTCTTTTCGACTACACAAAGTGAGAAAAAAGAGGCGTATGTACGCGCTCTCTGCAAGGAACTGGAACTGCGCAGGGATTATCTTCCGCAGGAGGAAATCGCCACGGTATACCTGGGAGGCGGAACGCCTTCACAACTGGAAGAAAAGGATTTCGGACAGATTTTCGACACACTGTACCGCCTTTATCCGGTCAGCAAGGATGCCGAAATCACTCTGGAGGCAAATCCTGATGACCTGACACCGGAATATGTCCGCAGCCTGCGCTCGCTTCCGTTCAACCGCCTCAGCATGGGAATACAGACCTTCCGGGAAGAAACTCTCCGGCTGCTCTACCGCAGGCATACGGCCCGTCAGGCCAAAGAGGCTTTCTACCGTTGCCGGGAAGCGGGTTTCCGGAACATCAGCATCGACCTGATGTACGGTTTACCCGGAGAGACACTGGCAGCCTGGGAAAACGACCTGCAGGAGGCACTGGCCATGCGACCCGAACACATTTCGGCCTATCACCTGATTTACGAAGAGGGTACCCGCCTGTGGCAGCTGCGGGAAGAGCACCGGGTAGAAGAAGCCGACGAGGACCTGAGTGTCAGTTTCTTTACCCTGCTGATTGAGCGCCTGAAAGCAGCGGGATACGAACATTATGAGATTTCGAATTTCTGTCTGCCGGGAAAGCATTCACGCCATAACTCCAGTTACTGGACAGGTATCCATTACCTGGGATGCGGACCTTCGGCACATTCCTACAACGGGCTGTCGCGGCAATGGAACGTAGCCTCGCTGGAGAAATACATGGAGGGGATTGAACGGGGTATTACTGACACCGAAAGAGAAGAGCTCGACCTGTATACCCGTTACAATGATTTCGTCATTACTACCATCCGTACCTGCTGGGGAATGCCGCTCAGCCGGCTGGAAAAGGAATTCGGGCATGAACTGTATGCGTACTGCCTGCGCATGGCGGCGCCTCATATCCGGCAGGAAATGCTTGAGATCAAGGACGGAGTGCTGAAGCTGACAGAGAAAGGAGTCTTTATCTCCGACGGAATCATGAGTGACATGTTATGGGTGGAATAAAATAAAAATGGAATAACACAATAAGCCCGCCATTCATTCTGCAATGAATGGCGGGCTTTCAGTATCTGTAATCAGCTTACCTCAATCTTATTTAGCCAGGCTGTACACGATATCCATGATCTGCTTACCCAGTTCGTCGGCAGCTTCCATAGTAGATGCTTCCGAGTATACACGGATAATCGGTTCGGTATTGCTCTTGCGTAAGTGTACCCACTTGTCGGCAAAGTCAATCTTCACACCGTCAATATCATTGATTTCCTCGTTCTTGTACAGTTCCTTCACTTTTGCCAGGATAGCATCCACATCCGTTTCCGGAGTCAGGTCGATACGGTTCTTGGCAATGCAGTATGCCGGATACGAAGCACGCAGTTCGCTTACCTTCTTACCTTCATGAGCCAGGTGACTCAGGAACAAAGCGATACCTACCAGCGCGTCACGTCCGTAGTGAGATTCCGGATAGATGACTCCACCGTTTCCTTCCCCACCGATTACCGCATGGGTTTCCTTCATCTTGGTTACTACGTTGACTTCACCTACGGCTGAAGCATTGTATTCCATACCGTACTTACGGGTTACGTCGCGCAGTGCACGGGTAGAACTCAGGTTGGATACCGTATTTCCCGGAGTGTGCTTCAATACGTAATCGGCTACAGTTACCAGCGTATATTCTTCTCCGTACATGGTACCGTCTTCACAAATCATGGCCAGACGGTCTACGTCAGGGTCAACTACGAAGGCTACATCCGCCTTACCGCCCTTCATCAGGTTCATGATGTCTCCCAGGTTCTTTTCCAGCGGTTCCGGATTGTGCTGGAAGTCGCCAGTCGGCTCACAGTACAGTTTTTCTACATGCTGTACGCCCAGCTGCTCCAGCAACTGAGGCAGCACGATACCGCCCACCGAGTTCACACAGTCAATAGCCACACGGAAGTTGGCCTTGCGGATAGCTTCCACGTCAACCAGTTTCAGTGCCAGTACACTGTCGATGTGCTTCTGGTTATAAGTATTATCTTCTCTGTACTTTCCGATATGTTCGATGTCGGCGAACTCAAATTCCTCGGCAGCCGCAATGCGAAGTACCTCATTGCCTTCCTGCGCATTCAGGAACTCTCCGTGTTCGTTCAGCAGTTTCAGTGCATTCCACTGTCTTGGGTTGTGACTTGCAGTAAGAATGATACCTCCGCATGCACCTTCCATGGTCACTGCCAGCTCGGTAGTCGGAGTAGAAGCCAGACCGATGTTTACTACATCAAATCCCATCCCCATCAAAGTACCGCATACCACATTTTTTACCATTTCACCCGAAATACGGGCATCACGTCCCACTACTATTTTGTTGGTGGTTACTGTAGTTGTACGACGAATCAGCGTTGCATAAGCCGATGTGAATTTCACGATATCCAGCGGATTCAGACCTTCCCCCGCCTTACCTCCGATAGTACCTCGGATTCCAGAAATAGATTTAATTAATGTCATATTTATTTACCTAAATTATAAGTGATTTCATAAAAACAAGGATAAACCCTCTGACTGGCAGTACTTGTTCCCTGCCCATGGGGAACTATCAAACGTACACGCGCCACCTTATCTGAAGACTGTGTACGTCCCGGCTTGATGTACTTGAACGGAACCAGCCATCCTGACGGAACCGAAGTGGTTCCATATGTCCGTGACATACTGTTTGAATGAACTTTCGTAAAAGAAGCGGAATAAGAAGTTCCGTTTATAGTCAACTTATATTCTTCTGGGAACAGTTCGATTGTAGACGAACCTGTCAGTTTCATATTCAGCAACAGGGTATCTCCAGCGAGAAATCCTAAGTCATCACGTGACTGTACAGCAACTTCTACAAAACGCGACAAGACCTCATACGAACCGTCTCTTAAAATTTTCCCATCTTCACCTGCTTCCCCCTCAGGTCCTTTACACATGATATTCATATAAACACCACTTTCTTCGAAAAGTACGTATTCGTTTTCATGCGTAATGGTATCCTGGGCATAAAAGTCTTTCTCACTGATTACCTGATAGTCATGACTTAAAATCCAGGCATTAATCGCATCCGCCTCTTCTTCTTTCATTTCCGCATAGGTCTTGCCGTTGTTACAACTTTGCAAAACGCACGACAAAACTCCGATAACTGCAACTAAAAATTTTATTTTTTTCATTCTTTACCTTATATTATAGCAACAAAAGTAATAAAACTTCCTTTATTTACACCAACGAAAAAGATAAATAAAAAAACAGTATACAATTTTATATTAAAAACATAGGTACTGTGAAAAACCATATAGAACAACACAAGAAACCTGATTACCGACAATTGTCCATAAACCTTATATCCACAGAGGAAAAGGCAGTGGGCTGTTTTTTTATTCCTTTCATAACGGTCCATCAGACAATATACTCAAAAGAGTTACACCTCAGACCACCATATACGTTTGTTTCCCTTAGCTCTTCAACAAAAGAGGCTCATATTTCACCAGTGCCTGCTTGAAGCGTTCAATGGCTTCTTCCATTGTTCCGTAAAATTCTCCTCCGGAGGCATTCAGGTGTCCCCCACCGTTAAAGAACTCTGAAGCAACCTGATTACAAGGGAAAGCCCCTACCGAACGGAGAGAAACCTTTATCATGTTCTTTTCGGTATCCTCACGCAGGAAAACAGAGAAACAGATGCCTTTCATCTGCAACGGAATGTTGACAAAGCCTTCCGTATCTCCTTTCACGTACTGGAAACGTCCCTGCTCTTCCTTTGTCAGCCAGATCAGTGCCGCACGGAACTGCGGAAACACTTCCATTTTGTCGTACAACACGTATCCCATCAGGCGGAGCCGCCCTTCCGAGTAAGTATTGAACACCTTACGGTAAATCTCATCCTTATCAATGCCCTTCGAGAGTAATTCACTGATAATAAAATAGATTTCACGGCTGTTAGAGTTATAAGTAAATCCCCCCGTATCGGTCATCATACCGGTATAAATACACTCGGCACCTTCTCGGGTGATGTCTTCGAAATGCCCCATACGGCAAATCAGACGGAAAATCAGTTCGGAGGTCGATGAAATCTCCGGATGAGAAATCGTCACCCGGCAGAAATCTTCCGGATGCAGATGATGGTCAATAAGCACCCTACGTCCCGAAGCCTCTCCAACCACACGGGCCATGGCGTCAATACGTGACAAGGCGTTAAAATCCAGACAACATATCACATCTGCCTCGTTAATAAGTTTGTCGGCAAATTCCGCATACTTGTCGTAACGGATAATATCTTTTGCTCCCGGCATCCAACGTAGAAAATCAGGAAAGGCATTTGGAACAATGACGTTCACATTTTTTTCCTGCGTTTCCAGAAAATGCATCAGTCCCAATGAAGAACCTAGCGCATCCCCATCGGGAGAGACATGGGTAACGATTACAATTTTATCCGCACGTTCGAAATATTTAGCGACTTTATCGATATTAGCCTGAAGTATTACTTTTGATAACATATTTATATTCTGATAGTGTTGATTAAGTGGCAAATGTACAAAATTTTAATTTTATATCATAACGGAATACAGTAATATCCTTTTTCAGAAATATCAATATAAGTCAGTCCTTGTTCCTCACAGATTTTCCGGATCCAAAGTTTCTGCCTGTTACTCAACGACTTATCGACTACTACTGTATGGAATTGAAAGACCCGCTGCCAGTGATTAATCCCCCCCTGAAAACCACGGCAAAGATACAGACAGTCAACTTTCAGAGGTACAGCCGACTGATAATGTTTCCAATATCCGTCGGACAACTTTACGACACACCTTCCTCCTATCCGGTAAATGCCCGAAGGCGATGAAAGCAAACGAGTGGTAAAAGATGTCTGCAGAAAAACTTGACTTCGGCTCATACAGATTTTCCGGACTGGAGGAGAGAAGGCCCCATAGGCCATTGAGCCCAACAGACAGGCCGCTGTTACGAGGGTCAATATCAGATAACGAGCCGGACGGCGGTAATAAAAGTAAGCTGCCAAAAAACAAACACTCAGCGCAAACAGCCAGCCTTGCCCTTCTGAAAAATAAAATTCGGCAGGCCGGACACCGGAAAGACCTTGTATCACCTTCATCCCCTCACTCATCAGCCGGGTAGCGGCAGAAAGAACGGAGACACTCCAACCACACAATACCGGCACCGGTAAGAGCAGCAAGGAAAGCAATGCGAAAAAGAGAATGACAGAAGCCAGTGGTGTAACTACCAGATTACTTATAATAAAATAGGTAGGAAAAGTACCGAAATAATGGGCTACAAAAGGCAAAGTACCGATTTGTGCCGAGACTGAAAGCGCAGTGACCTGCCAGATAAAACGGGCCACCCGATGGCAGGGGTGCCACAAATTACTGACTAGCGGATAAAAAAACAGTAAGGCAAAGACCGCTACAAACGACAATTGAAAACTGATATCAAATAGATAAAAAGGATTATATACCAACATCAGAAAAGCAGAGAGACTCCAGGAACAAACTCCGGAATGGCGTCCTCCGGAAACGGAAGTAAAAAGCACATAAAGACTAAACATCGTTACCGCACGTACCACGGAAGCACTCAACCCCGACAGAAAGGCAAATCCCCACAGAAAAACAGCCACCACAAACAATATAATCCTTCTTCCTTCCCGCAACCAGCGCAAAGGATACAACAAAGCCGATAGCAACAAAGCCAGTACTCCAACATGGAGACCAGACAAAGCCAGTACATGACTGGCGCCTGCCGTGCTATAAGTGGCACGCAACTCACGGCTCAACTCACTCTTGTCTCCCACAGTCAGTGCAGAGACCACGGCAAGCACATCCTCTTCCAGATTCCACGAACGGTAGATATCCACCACCTGTTCACGCAACCGCAAGGCACGCTGCCGCAGGGTAAGCCGTATTTCCCCGGTCAGTTTCCTCCAGTTGCCCGAAAAAGCAATGGCAGTTCCGCTCACCCCCTGCCGCTCCAGGTAACGGCCGTAATCAAATCCCGTCCGTGAGGAGTCAGTCCCCGATGCCTCCACCACAGTGCGGAACAGTATCCGGTCGCCACACCTCAGAGAAGGCTGAAGCGAATCACTTACCCAGGAAAGCAGGATCTTCCGGTCCACCGCTTTCCACTCTCCCGACAGCGAGTCCTTCCCGGCTTCCACCCTGACCAGGGCCTGCCGGGTCTTCGACCGGATACGGGGCGCCTCATCCAACTGCCCGATATAGATTCTCTCCCCCGTAACCCAGTCGTACCGGATCTCTCCGCGGTGCAGGAGAACAGACACTCCCCCTGCCAATCCCACCGCCAGGGTAACGAGCATGCCGAAAACCGCACGATAGCGGTAAGAAGAGAAAAAATGCACGACAAAGGCCGCCGCCAGCACACAAACAAAAAGCCCGGCAAGCATGCACAGGCATTCTTGCCGGACCATCAGTCTGTCCGTGACAACGATTCCCGCCGCCCCTGCTACGGTAAGACGGAAAACAGGATATGATGTCAGGCGAGAGAACATCCCACCGGTTATTTCAGATTCTTCATCTGACGGATCATGTCTACCATGTCAGGAGCCTTGAATACGGCATTTCCTGCCACCAGCACATCGGCACCGGCCTCAACCAGTTGCGCTCCGGTCTGCAGGTTGACACCTCCGTCGACTTCAATCAAGGCCTGTGAGCCGGTACGTGCAATCAGTTCACGCAATTCACGCACCTTGTTCAGGGTATGCGGAATAAACTTCTGTCCGCCGAAACCCGGATTGACACTCATGAGCAGTACCATGTCCACATCAGAAATAATATCAGCAAGCAGCGATACCGGAGTAGCCGGATTCAGGGTCACACCCGCCTGCATGCCGGCATCCTTGATCTGCTGCACTACCCGGTGCAAGTGCGGACAAGCCTCGTAATGCACGTTCATCATCATACTGCCCAGATCCTTTACCTCACGGATGAATTTCTCTGGTTGCACAATCATCAGGTGTACGTCCAGCGGTTTCTCACACAGTTCGGCCACGTATTTCAGTACCGGAAAACCAAAAGAAATATTGGGTACGAATACACCGTCCATGATGTCGATGTGCAGCCAGTCGGCCTCACTGCGGTTGATTTTTTCAAGGTCGGCTTTCAGATTACCGAAATCGGCTGAAAGCAAAGAAGGGGATATTTTCAAATCTTTTGTCATATCAAAATATATATACTGTATGGATTTACTATGCAATAAACAAAGATACTATTTTATTCCAAATAAAACGGGCGGTTGGCAGCTTTTATTACTGCCGACCGTCCGTTTTTCCAAGAAACCGACCGATGGGTTTCCTTTTTATTTTCCAAATTCCAGACGCAGCCCCACCTGCAGGTTGAAGTTGCACGGATGTTCCTTGCGGATGGTTTCCACTCCGCTCTTATCGTCAAAGTAGTAAGCCACTCCCGGTTCTGCATACAGTCCCAAATGACGCGTAATGTTCAGCTGTACACCTGCCGATGCCATCAGCGACCACTGCAACGGGTCGACCTGCAGCGAATTGTGCTCGGGTTCTCCTTCGACCACTCCTCTCACAAAACGGATATCCTCGCTGCCGGAAACACATTTTTCCATCATACCGCCGGCCGATGCATACACAGACACCCAACGGCTGTTCCACAACATACGGTGAATCTTCAATGGAATACCCACATAATGCAGGTTCTGCTCCTTCTCCCAGTACGAGTCCGCTCCCGAACGGAAGGTAGACGAAAGGTAAGTATAGGTCAGTCCGGTCTCCACGGCCCAGTTCTTGCTGAAGCTCCATCGGAAAGAAGCCCCCACGGTTACCGGCATCTTATGGTTGGCCGTCGTTACCGCCTGTCCGTCACGGTTGTTGAACAACACCTGCTTGTACGCAGCATCTTCATCGGAAGCCGGAATCAAGGTCGCTCCGTTGGCCGAAGAAAGGGTTCTTGCCGGAAGACCGCTGAACCCGCCGAACGAATTGGAAGCCGAATAAGGAGTGTTTCCCGCCATCAGTCCCACCGACCATCCTTTTCCCTTCTTATCCTTATGCTGTCTCTCCATTTCCATGCTTGCCCGATTCTGTGCCATCCGCCTGCGGTCCAGGTCGCGCTGCTGCACCTTCCGCTGCGTCGCTGTCTCTGCCTCTTCGCCCTCCGGCATATCGGCGGCAGCTACCCTTGTGGCAATGGCCTGCAGGGAATCAGGAAGCGATATTTCTTGCAGATTCCGGGACTGATCTTCCTCATTGGAAGATGCCGTGCTCCGGCCCTCAGTCCCCGATTTCTGCAATAGCAGCCCGGCCATACGGTCAGTTGGCCTCAGGGCACCCCTATCCCCTACAGGGTGAATCTGCTGAGCCAAAGCCGGATCTTCAGGCTGCGAACCATCCTCCAGACGACCTCCGTTTTCCGAGAGGTCATTCTGTATCTTTTCTATTGCATCTGCATAATTACTTTGCTGAAAATCTTCAGAAGTCATTTTTGTCAGCCAAATACTCAAGGAAGATACTGCCGCCACAAATACAGCTGCCGCAGCAATAAAACGAGGTGTTCTCCACATAGGGATGACACGGGAAGCCGACAATGCCTTTTCCAAATCCTCCCAGCCATGTTCCGGAAGCGGTTCGGAATAGTCCTCCATATGATTACGGAGCTCTTTTATCCATTTATCTTCTTCTTTCATTTTAATTCCTTCCTTTTATATTCGTTTATCTTTTTTATCAACAGTGTCTTTGCCCGGTAAAACTGCGAAGAGGAGGTATGTTCGGTAATACCCAGCAAATTGGCGATTTCCTTGTGCGACTTGTCCTCGAAGACGTACAGGTTGAATACGGTACGGTACCCGTCGGGCAGTTCACTGATGAACTTCATCAGTACCTGCTGGGGAATCTCGCTGACTCCCGCATCCTCGTCGTCGGGGCGGTCGGGAATCTCTTCCATCAGCACCTCCTGCTGAAGCTGGTTGCTCCGTTTCCTCAGGAAGCCCAGGGCCTCATTTACAATCACTCTTGAAAGCCAGGCTTTCAACGAGCCTTCCCCTTGATAGGTAAACTGGCCGATGGACTGGAATATCCGTATAAATCCGTCGTGCAGGATATCTTCTGCCGTCTCACGATCTCCCAGATAACGGAGACAAATAGCCATCAACGCACCTCCATACCGCTCATAGAGCAGCCGACGCGCCTGGTTATTTCCTTTCACACACTCTACTGACAACTCTTCTTCCGTCATGTCCTGGTTTCTCGTTTTATTGTTTAAATAATGTAGAAGCAAAAATACTGCATCACATAGAAATATTTTTTTTATTAATTTGTTTTAACACAAAAAGAAGCAGTAAAGCCTTTTATCTTTTATTATCCAAGTGAATCACAAAAAATAGAAAAAAGGAGAATCGTCATGAACATACACAAACACATCCATTATATCATCAGTTTTTCGGCCGGACTGCTCCTGATGTCTTGTCTGAACGAGAACGAACCGGAAAGCTTTTTCCCGACCCTAGCGACGGTAAACATGGAAGGAAGCCAGGTGAAACTGGAATCGGACTCTTACGGCAGACTGGCCGTAGAGAATCCGGAGGTGCTGAAGGCCGGCGATGCGGATTCTACCGGACAACGGGTACTGGTAGGGGTGCAGTTTCTCGAAGAAAACCAGCCGTCTGAAAGCCAGGCATCTGAAGAGTCACCTACCCCGGTGAAAATCATTGAGTTTCTATCGAAGGTACTGACCAAACGGGCAGACGACCTGAGGGTAGGCGGCACATCGGACATCTACGGAGACGCTCCGATTCAGATTACCGCTGCTTCCATCAGTGAACATCATCTGAACATCCAATATGAAATCGGAAATGCTTCTCCGTATGGACGACACCGCATCAGTCTGGTACTTACCCCGGATACCCAAATTGACGCTGAAGGTATGATACAGGTGGAATTCCGGCACAATGCCGAAGGCGACTGGGGCAACGAACGGCTTTGGGGAATTGCCGCATATACACTTGAAAGTATTCCCGAATACGACATGGAGGGAGTAAAAGGATTCAAGATCCTCTATAACAGCGGTGCCAACCGGATGGCAGAATGGACGGTGCAGAAGACAGAGGTCACTCCTTATACCTACAAGCGGGCACATGCTTCGACTCTGGATTTCCAATAATCTGCATGAAAAAAGGCGGTACGGACACACCTTGGGGAGTGGGGAACGTCATCCCTCGCAGTGCCCCTTCATCCATATCGGGAAACAGACAAACGGATGAAAAAGCTACTTCATTATATATTATGTAAGCATATAAGAAAGTACGAAGTATCAAAACCACAAAAAAGCAGCGGAAAACCGATGTAATTCCATCACAACCGGTTTTCCGCTGCTTTTCTATTTATCAGACGATATTGCAATTATCAGACAATACCCCGGATTGCCTGCAACTTCATGTATTTACAGCGCAGGCAAAGTCACCGGGAAGAGTGGATTTTCACGATGCTCACGCAAAATGATGTCCACCAGTTCCCTTACGATTTCCGGATGACTGCCCGCCAAATCGGTATCCTCATGAATATCTGTAGACAAGTCGTACAAATGAGGCACTCCCTTTTTCACCACCAGTTTCCAGTCGCCCTTGCGCACCCCAATCTGGTCGGTCTCATGAAACTCCCAATACAGAAAATCGTGCTTCTGCTGTGCCTCATCCTTTCCCAGCAACGTAGGAGCAAAGGAGATTCCGTCAAAGCAGTCGTTCTCCACCTTCTTATTCAGGTATTTTTTCGGAAAACGCTTGTCTCCCATCAGTTCGCAGACCGTAGGCAGAATATCATAGAACGCAAGCTGATGATCGTTTACGCTGCCGGCAGCAATGGTGCCTTTCCAGTAAGTGATGAACGGTATTCTGATTCCTCCTTCGTAACATTGTCTTTTCAGACCCCTCAGTTTGCCGTCACGACCGAAAAATTCAGGATCGGCCCCTCCTTCTTCATGGGGGCCGTTGTCACTGGTAAAAATCACCAGCGTATTCTCGTCCAGCCCCTTTTCCTTCAGTTTGGCAAGAATTTCTCCGACGTACGTATCCAGACGGGTAATCATACCGGCAAACTGAGCATGGGTATGTACTACCGCATTGTAACGGCTCCCCTCACTGCCTCCCCAGGTCTTGTCTTCGAAGAACTGTTTCTTGTAGTGCGACAGGATAGAATCTTCCGGCTGAGCCAGCTCTGCATGCGGCAGGGTGTAGGTGAACAGACCGAAGAAAGGCTTTTCTCCGTTTTGCCCCTCTAGCCAGTTCATGGCCTCCTGATGAATCAGGTCGGCAGAATATTGAGTACGTTTCTTGTATTCGTCCCCGAACATCGGATGCGGGATATTTTCATCCAGCGTGATACGGATAGTAACCGTATCGCCCTTCGACCGGCTGTAACGGTTCAGGAAATTCGGATAATACAGATGAGCCTGGAACTGGCAGATATACCCGTAGAACTCATCTACCCCACGCTTGTCGGGAGTAGATACCGAGCCCTCATATCCTCCGGCCCATTTTCCGAACATACCGGTGGCATATCCGTTCTTCTTCATTACCTCGGGCAAGATAATATGATTGGGGTCGTAAGGCTCCTGGCCCACTACTGTCCAGTCCTGATTCTCACCATAATACATTACAGGGGTATCCTTCCAGTACTCACGGTTGCCCCTCACATGTCCGTGGCCCGAATGCTGTCCTGTCATCAAGGCAGCACGAGACGGAGCGCTGACGGGACTGCCGGCATAGGCTTGGGTGAAGCGCATTCCTTCCTGAGCCATCCGGTCCAGATTAGGGGTCTGGATGTATTTTTGACCATAGCATCCCAAATCGCCATATCCCATGTCATCGCACATAATGATGAGGATATTCGGTTTTTTATTCTCTGCCGCATACGAGGTAGCAGTGGCCACTGCACTTAACATACCGGCACTGAAAAGCCATTTCACAGAATTCTTCATGTATTAAATTTAAGTAATTAATGATCTGATACTGTATCAGTAACCACAGTCGGATTCCCTGGGGAACCGACTGTGAGAGATATGCCATTATTATTGCACAAACGCCTGCTCCGAATAGCGGTAGCCACGCAGAAAATCAGCTACAGACATCCGTTTCTTACCGGCCAGCTGCAGAGACAGTACGTTGACAAAACCGTCTGTCGAAGCAATACGGAAATACGTCTTCCGGTCGGTATCGATGGTACCGGACACCAGTGAATGATGCTCGAACTGTTTCTCTGTCTCGTAAATCTTCAACGTCACCGGTTCCATACCCTCCTGTCTCAGTTCCGTCCATGCAGCCGGATACGGAGACAATCCGCGTACGAAGTCGTACACCTTCTTCACTCCCGCACTCCAGTCGATGCGGCAAGTATCCTTGAAGATTTTAGGAGCCGGACGCAAGTCCTCGAACCGTGCCAGTTCTTCCTGAGGAGTCGTCTTCACATTGCCCTCCAGGATGGCATCCACTGTTTTCAGCACCAGGTCGCCTCCCAGCATCATCAGGCGGTTGTACACCACTTCCACATTGTCCTTATCGGCTATCGGAACACGGACCTGATCAATGATCTCACCCGTATCGATCTCATGCTTCAGGAAGAAAGTAGTGATTCCCGTTTCCGTATCTCCGTTGATTACCGCCCAGTTGATCGGTGCCGCTCCCCGGTACTGCGGAAGCAGGGAAGCATGCAGGTTGAACGTACCCAGGCGAGGCATGTTCCATACAATCTCCGGCAGCATGCGGAAGGCCACTACAATCTGGAGGTCAGCCTTCAGTTCACGGAGTCCGGCCACAAAAGCCTCATCCTTCAGTTTCTCCGGCTGCATGACCTTCAAGCCTTGCGAAACGGCATACTGCTTGACCGGACTGGGCTGGAGCACACTGCCGTGCCGCCCCATCGGTTTATCGGGCATGGTAATCACGCCGACTACATTATATCCTCCCTCTACCAGTCGCTTCAGACTTTCAACGGCAAATTCGGGAGTACCCATATATACGATTCTTAAATCCTTCTTGTCCATAAATCCGTTTTTAAAATGATTACTCTGCTGAAAAATCCACCAGTACCTGACGGTAGGCGTTCAGCATTTTTGATTTTGATACGAATCCGATGTATTTGTCATCCTCATCCACCACCGGCAGGTTCCAGGCCTTGGTATCGTCAAACTTCTTCATGACGGTTTCCATAGAGTCGGTACTGATAATCTTGGCCTTAGGAGTTGTCATGAAACTGTCTACACGGAACCGGTGATACAATTCCTGGCGGAACATGATGTTGCGGATGTCATCCAGTACCACCACCCCGATCAGTTTATCGTAACTGTCTACTACCGGAAAGAGGTTACGGCTGGATTTCGATATGGTCTTTACCATCGCTCCCAGATCCATGTCCGGACGTACCGTAAGGAAATCGGTCTCCACGATGCTCTCGATGTTCATCAGGGTCAGTACCGCCTTGTCCTTATGATGGGTAATCAGCTCCCCGTTCTTCGCCAGACGCATGGAATAAATACTGTGCGGCTCAAAAACGATGATGGTCAGATAGGCCGATACGGACACAATCATCAGCGGGAGGAAAAGTCCGTAACCACCCGTCAGTTCGGCAATCAGGAAGACTCCGGTAAGCGGTGCGTGCATCACTCCCGACATCAGACCGGCCATCCCCATCAGGGCAAAGTTCTTTTCAGGAATGTACGTATTTCCGATATTGAACTGGTTGCATACGTAAGAAAAGACAAATCCGGAGATACAGCCCAGGAAAAGACTCGGTGCAAAGATACCACCGCATCCCCCTCCTCCGTTGGTCGCACTCGAAGCAAACACCTTGAAGAGGATGATCAGCAACAGGTAAAGCACCAGCAAGCTGCCGCTTCCGTAAAACAACGAATTGTTCATTACCGTATTCCATTCCGCCTGAGTCGTTCCGTTCAGCAGCAGACCGATGGTATCGTATCCTTCACCGTACAGCGGAGGAAAGAGGAAAATCAACACACTCAGCATCGTACCTCCGATGACAAACTTCACATACGGGTTGGAATAACGGCGGAAGATGTTCTCAATCCAGTTCATGGAGCGCGTAAAATACCAGGCAACCAGTCCGCAGAATACTCCCAGTGCAATGGCGTAAGGAATACGCTCCAGGGCAAAAGGATAGTCCAGACGGAACTGGAACATCGCTTCGGTACCTGTGAGCAGGTAAGAAACGGAAGCAGCCGTCACACTGGTTATCAGCAGCGGCAGCAGCGAAGCCATCGTCAGGTCAATCATCAGCACCTCCAGCGTGAACACCAGACCGGCGATAGGTGCCTTGAAGATTCCGGAAACCGCGCCTGCAGCCCCGCATCCCACCAGCAGCATCAGCGTCTTATGGTCCATCCGGAAAATACTTCCCAGATTAGAGCCGATGGCAGAACCGGTAAGCACAATCGGAGCCTCGGCTCCTACCGACCCACCACAACCGATTGTGATGGCCGATGCACAGACCGACGACCACATGTTATGCCGCTTGATACGGCTCTGTTTCCGCGATATGGCATATAAGATTTTCGTAACTCCGTGGCTGATATCATCCCGTACCACCTTCCGGATAAACAGACTGGTCAGAAAAATACCTACTACCGGATACACCAGGTAAAGCCAGTTCACTCCGGTCGAATCAAAGTTCTCTGTCAGGAACTCCTTGATATATTCCACCAAAAACTTCAAGACATAAGCAGCCAGCGCCGTGAAAATACCCACCAGGAAACTCAGTATCAACACAAACTGTTTGTCTTTGATATGTGTCTCTCTCCAACGCAGAAAACGCTGGAGAAGACCAAAACGATCTCCTTCTGTCTTCATTCAAAGTATCTTTTATCTCTTATTCTCTGATTATCTTCACTTCACCCTTGCTTCCCAGTTTGATGATACTGGAAGGTTTCGGATGTCCGGTTTCATCCCTGCGGAAATCCACCACATAATCTACTGCCTGCTTTATCTCTTCGCTGATTTCACTGAATACTGCCGGTGAAGGATCACCGCTGATATTGGCCGATGTAGAGACAATCGCCTTGCGGAAACGGAAACAGAGTTCTTTGGAAAAAGCCTCCGAAGTAACCCGGATACCCACACTTCCGTCTTCGGCCAGCAAATTGGCAGCCAGATTACGGGCTCCGTCATAAATGATAGTCAAAGGTTTCGTGGTCATTTCAATCAGATCCCACGCAACCGGAGGTACCTCACGGACATAAAAATCCACCTTTACCGGACTGTCCACCAGCACCAGCATCGCCTTGCTGTCGGCTCTCCGCTTAATGTCATATACACGCTTCACAGCTTCCTCATTGGTGGCGTCACATCCAATGCCCCACACCGTATCGGTGGGATACAGTATCACGCCCCCCTTCTGCATGACCTCGCATGCTTTTTTAATTTCATCTTTCATCATAATGACCATCTTTGCAAGTTACACAAATCGGACAAAAGTACAAATCATTTTTATGATGACCTAAAAACTTTCCGTATTTTTGCAATCCGAGAATACAGAAAACAACGATGAACCGAAAAATCATACATATTGACATGGATGCCTTCTACGCCTCAGTGGAACAGCGGGATTACCCTGAACTGCAAGGAAAACCTGTAGCCGTAGGTCATGCCGAGAAGCGGGGAGTCGTGGCAGCCGCCAGTTACGAAGCCCGCCGGTACGGGGTTCGTTCGGCCATGTCATCGGTCAAGGCCAGGCAGCTCTGTCCGGAGCTAATTTTCGTTCCTGGCCGGATGGAGGTCTACAAAGAGATTTCTGCTCAGATACACCAGATATTCCAGGAGTACACCGACCTGATTGAACCCATTTCACTGGATGAGGCCTTTCTGGATGTCACGGAAAACAAGAAAGGCATGGACTTGGCAGTAGACATCGCCCGGGAAATCAAGGCTCGCATCCGCCAGGAACTGCACCTGATTGCCTCTGCCGGGGTATCCTACAACAAGTTCCTGGCCAAAATCGCTTCCGACCTGCGGAAGCCCGACGGTCTGTGCACCATTCATCCCGACCAGGCCGAAGCGTTCATCTCACATCTCCCCATCGAAGCCTTCTGGGGAATCGGCCCTGCCACTGCCCAGAAGATGCACAGCCTGGGCATCTACAACGGAGAGACCCTGCGCGCCTGTTCCGAAGACATGCTGAAACGGCAGTTCGGCAAAACCGGTACGCTATATTACCAGTTTGCCCGGGGAATCGACCTGCGCCCCGTGGAAGCCGTCCGCATCCGGAAATCCATCGGTTGCGAACATACCCTCGAGAAAGATATCAGCCAGAAATCGGCTGTCATCATTGAGCTCTACCACGTAGCCTGCGAACTGGTAGAACGGCTGCAGAAGAAACAATTTTCAGGAACTACCCTCACCCTGAAAGTCAAGTTCCACGATTTCACTCAAATCACGCGCAGCATCAGTGTCGCTCACAACCTGTCTTCCCTGCAGGAAATCCTTCCTCTGGCCAAGAAATTGCTGCTGGGAGTCGACTATGCCCAGCATCCTATCCGCCTGCTGGGACTCAGCGTATCCAATCCCAAAGACGAGACTGCAGGCGAAAAAAGCGGAGAAAAATGGATACAACTGGAACTTCCATTTAAAAAATAACTAAAAACCGCATAAATAAACGAACAAATATACATCCGAAAGCATTTTTATTATAAGGAAAAGATATTTATCAAAAAACTTTCGCCATAAGAAAGTCAAATATCAAACTTTTTTCATAACTTTGTGACCAAATCCGTTATATAATAATGAGACAATTAAAGATTACCAAAAGTATCACTAACCGAGAGAGCGCTTCTTTAGACAAGTATCTGCAGGAAATCGGTCGGGAGGACTTGATTACCGTAGAAGAAGAGGTAGAACTCGCTCAGCGTATCCGCAAGGGAGACCGTGTTGCGTTAGAGAAACTTACACGTGCCAACTTACGTTTCGTAGTATCAGTAGCCAAGCAGTATCAGAACCAGGGGCTGAGTCTTCCGGACTTGATCAACGAAGGAAACCTGGGCCTGATTAAAGCAGCCGAGAAATTTGATGAGACAAGAGGTTTCAAATTCATCAGTTACGCCGTATGGTGGATCCGACAGTCCATCCTTCAGGCTTTGGCCGAACAGTCACGTATTGTCCGTCTGCCGCTTAACCAGGTTGGCTCACTGAACAAAATCAGTAAGGCTTTCTCTAAGTTTGAACAGGAAAACGAGCGCCGTCCTTCTCCGGAAGAACTTGCCGATGAACTGGAGATTCCAGTCGACAAGATTTCGGATACGCTGAAGGTTTCAGGACGTCACATCTCAGTAGACGCTCCTTTTGTGGAAGGAGAAGACAACAGCCTGCTGGACGTACTGGTGAACGATGACTCCCCTATGGCCGACCGTTCTCTGGTTAATGAATCACTTTCGAGGGAAATTGACAGAGCGCTTTCTACGTTAACGGAAAGAGAGAAGGATATTATCCAGATGTTTTTCGGTATTAACACGCAGGAAATGACGTTAGAGGAAATCGGCGACAAGTTCGGGCTCACACGTGAGCGTGTCCGCCAGATTAAAGAAAAAGCCATCAGAAGATTAAGACAAAATTCTCGTAGCAAGTTGCTCAAATCTTATTTGGGATAAAATAAGATAAAGTTTCATTTCTCAAAAAACAAGATGCAATTTCATGGACCTAAATCCTGAAATTGCATTTTTTATTTACACAGACATCCCATAAAAAGTCTTTATTCTTTTTCAGATATTCAAGTTTTCGCTATTTTTGCACTCTAATCTCAACATTCAAAATCATGAAATATATTAAATTCATTTGTTTTCTGCTCATCGCTTCCTTTGTTCTCCCTGCCATGGCGCGCAAGGATAAGAACAAGCGGCACTACGGAGTATATATCAGTGGGGTATCCGCCTCTTTCACCGATTCATTGATTTATTTCACCGACATCCAATACTTGGACAGCGCTTCTTTAAACGATAAAGGACTGCTGGACGGACGTTCACAATACAGTATCCAGCTGAAAGATTATCTTGAAAACCGGATGAATGGAAAAAACCGTACCTGCTTCATCTTCTTTAACAGCAAGAAGAAGAACCTCCAGAAAGAAATGTCCAAACTGAGACAGAAATACCTGAAGAACAGCACACTGGTTGTCAAGGAAGTGAACCCCGATTTTAAATTTGAAAAGGCAGAATCATACGAATGAAAAAATTCCTGATACTCTTTCTGACAGTCGTCCTGCTGACAGCATGTTCCAATGAGATTCCCGAACATCACCAGCCGGTTCAGGCCAAGCGTACCATCCTGGCCTATCTGGTTGCCAACAACAACCTCGACGGAGACCTGATGGACAATGTAAAATGGATGTATGAGAGTCTGGCAACCGCAAAGGATACTTGTACCCTGCTGATTTATTACAAGCCTAACAAATATAACCAGTATCTGGGCAAGACTGCCATCCTGGAGTTCCGTACAAATGGATTCGGGGAAATCAACAACCAGCCGGTATTGCAGGGATACGATGCCACTGTGGGCAACATAATTGCACAGGCCATACAGCATACGGCCGACCCGGGATCGGCGGTATCCCGACAGGCAATCATCAACAACCTGAGCATCATGCAGGAAATTGCACCGTCACAGAGCTACGGACTGATTTTCGGCTCACACGCCAGCGGTTGGCTGCAGGCAAATCGCCGGGTATCAACCTATGCATTCGGCGATGACGGAGGATATTCGATTGACATTCCGGAACTGGGAAGCGCCCTGACAGCAAGTTTCCCTCAGCACAACCTTGACTTCACCCTTTTCGACGCCTGCATGATGGGAACTACCGAGGTTTTTCACGAACTGCGGAATGCCACTCACTATTGCATTGCTTCGGTGATGGAGACTCCTGCCATGGGATTTCCCTACCATCTTTTCCTGACTTCCCTGTACGAGAAGGAGATTGACTATGCGCAGTTGTGCAAGACGGTCATCGACTTCAACAAGCGGGAGAATTCATGGGGTACCTATGCCGTTGTCGACTGTACGAAGATGGATGACCTGACAGCTGCCATCCGTCAGGAACTGAGTCTCATTCCAGACAAGCTCCAGAACATTCCCTATGAGGAAATCCAGCAATACGGGGTGTCTGATTACTACAAAGACTACCGGTATTTCTCTTTTGATGTAGCAGATATCTTCCGAAGACTGAACGGAGAGGTTCCTGCTTCCATACAGCAGGCACTTGCTCAGGCGGTTATCGCAAAGGAGTGCATTACCGACTGCACCATCTCTCCATTTGGTCAGGTACTGAGAGACAAAAACCGTTTCTGCGGCATCGGCATGTACCTGCCCTACACCATCGGAAAAAAACAGTGGGACCAGTATTACGAAACCCTCTCCTGGTATCAGGCAGCGGGATGGAACAACCTGAAACACTGAATGAATCTGAGACACTGAATGAATCATCGGGAGATATCCGATACACCGGACTGCCCGAACTGAAAACATAGGAACATAAAAGAAGCGGCAGCATCAGTATCCTTTCACGGAATTTCTGATGCTGCCGCTTTCTGTTGGCAGAGATACCCTGTGGACTCTCTGTGTATTTCTCTTTATCCAATATCCTTCTTTACCGGCTGTCCCGTACCGAAAGCCACTGCCTGCCCGATTACTTCAGCACGGCGATGGCCTGCTCATAATCCGGTTCGTCCGAAATATTGTGCACCAACTGCCGGTAGACAATCTTGCCATTCTCATCGACGACAATGACCGCCCGGGCCATCAGTCCCCTCAGAGGACCGTCTGCCAGCTGTAGTCCGTAGCCCTTCGCAAAGTCCTCACTCCGGAAGAGCGAAAGCGGAACCACATTCTCCAGTCCCTCTACCGTACAGAACCGCGACTGCGCAAAAGGCAGGTCCATGGAAAGACACAAGACCACCGTATTATCCAGTCCGGAGACATCGGCATTGAAATGCCGGACCGAAGCCGCACAGGTAGGTGTGTCCAGACTCGGGAAAATATTCAGCACCACCCGCTTTCCACGAAACTGGCTCAGAGAAACTTCACTCATGTCTGCTCCCACGGCAGTAAAAGCCGGTGCCATGCTTCCCACCTCCGGGATCTTGTCTGAAGTATGCGCTTCCATTCCGCGACAGATCACCACTTCTCCCTGCACGCCCTCCGCGGCAAGAAGTCCGTTACCACTCCACACTCCACAACCGGCAAACGCCAGCAGCCAACAAGCAAATTTTCTCTTCATAATCCAGTCAATTAATCGTTATTGTTATAAATAATCACATTCGCGCAACCACAGTGCCACGCTGGCATCACTCGGCATACGCCAGTCGCCACGCGGACTCAGTGAAACCGAACCCACCTTCGGGCCATCGGGCAGACAGGAACGCTTGAACTGCTGACCGAAGAAGCGGCGGAAGAAAGTCGCAAGCCATTTCTTGATGGTCTCCTCATCGTGTACCCCCTCGAACGCAATCCGTGCCAGGTAATAAATCTTGGCCGGACGAGATCCATAGCGAAGGAAGTGATACAGGAAGAAATCATGCAGTTCATACGGACCCACCAGATCCTCTGTCTTCTGCCTGATGTTTCCGTGCTCATCCGCCGGAATCAGTTCCGGACTGATCGGTGTATCCACGATATCCAGCAGGGTCAGACGCGACTGCTCATCCACACCCGACTCGGCCACCCAGGTTACCAGGTAACGGACCAGTGTCTTCGGAATGCTCGCATTCACCCCATACATCGACATGTGGTCACCATTATAGGTCGCCCAGCCCAAAGCCAGCTCAGACAAGTCGCCCGTACCGATTACCAGCGCCCCGATTTTATTCGCATAATCCATCAGAATCTGTGTACGCTCCCTTGCCTGGCCGTTCTCATAAGTCACATCGTGCTTTTCCAAATCCTGCTCTATATCCTTAAAATGCCGGATACAGGCCTCCTTGATACTGATCTCCCGCTGAGTCACCCCCAGAGAAGTCATCAGGTCGAGCGCATTACGGTACGTACGGTCCGTCGTTCCGAATCCCGGCATCGTAATGCCTACGATTCCCTCACGCGGCAGCCCCAGTTTGTCGAACGTCTTGACACACACCAGCAGCGCAAGCGTAGAATCCAGTCCCCCGGAAATACCTACCACCACCGTCTTGCACGACGTATGCACCAGACGCTTGGCCAGTCCCGCCACCTGGATGGAGAAAATCTCCTCACACCGTTCATCCCTCAGTCTTCCACCGGCCGGCACGAACGGATGAGCATCCACCTTACGCGTCAGCACCAGTTCCTTACCCGAACAGAGTTCAGCTGCCACGTGCTTCACCTGTACCGCAGCGTATTCCCTTATTCCGGCCGCAAACGTCGTATTCACCAGACGCTCCGAGCGCAAGTGTTCTACGTCAATCTCACTGATCACCAGTTGCTCTTCAAAAGAAAAACGCTCGGAAGCCGCCAAAAGTTTACCGTTTTCATAAATTAACGCATTTCCGCCAAACACCACATCAGTAGTCGACTCTCCGAACCCCGCCGAGGCATATACATATCCCGACAGACAACGGGCCGACTGCTGCGAGAGCAGCGCACACAGATAATTATGCTTGCCGATGTTCTCCGTGCTGGCCGACATATTGAACACCACTTCCGCTCCCTTCAGAGTCAGCAGCGAACTGGGAGGTACCGTAGCCCACACATCCTCGCAGAGCTCAATGCCAAAGCACATGCCCGACGTATCGAAAAGCAAATTCCGGCTCACCGGCACCGACTGTCCGCAGATACGGACTACTGTATCCTGGCCGTGCGTACAGCCCGAAGCAAACCAGCGCTGTTCGTAGAATTCCTTGTAATTAGGAAGATAAGTTTTAGGAACCGCCCCCAGAATCTTTCCTTTCTGAATCACCACCGCACAGTTGAGCAATGTACCCTCCACCGCCAGCGGCATACCTATAATCGAAATAATCTCAATTCCCCGGGTATTATTGAGCAACTGTACCAATGCCATCTCAGCCTCTTCCAACAACAGATTCTGACCGAACAGGTCCCCACAGGAGTACCCCGTAAGATTCAACTCCGGAAACACAATCACCTCTACTCCCTGCCCGTCGGCCTGGAATATCAGTTTCTCAGTCTGCTCTGCATTAAACAGACAGTCGGCCACCTTCAGCACAGGCACAGCAGCAGCCACTTTCACAAAACCGTATTTCATATCTGTTCATCAATTAATGTACAAATACAAACTTACGGAAAAATCAGCAATATTCTTGCCGGCCCATTTGCAAAATAAAAGAAAAAAAACCGAAAATTCACTTCCTTCCTGAAAATCAACCCTAAATGAGGCCAGCCCAGCCTTATCCTGTCGCATCTATCTCCTCTCATCTCACAGTTTTAAAAAAAATAAATTTTAAAAAGAAGATAAAGAACTGTCTCTTATACACATCTCCGAGCCCACGAGACTGCAGCTAATCT